>OJZM01000004.1_pt1 | contig 269667 bp, 242 predicted proteins | sample 1611181 | NCBI WGS metagenome assembly OJZM01 (sample SAMN04436715, study PRJEB24849) | human gut metagenome | biome: human gut; feature: NICU; material: stool | host: Homo sapiens | place: USA: Saint Louis, MO | collected 2010-09-09 | reverse complement strand
CTGTCACGCAGGGGGTCGCGGGTTCGAGTCCCGTCCGTTCCGCCACTTATTAAGAGCCCTGAGCATTAGCTCAGGGCTTTTTCTTTGCCTGCAATTTAATTATTGCTACATCCGCAAAAATCCTCTGCATTTATCACTCTTTTTCTATAAAGAGCTGGAAGTCATAATCCTCTTAGTTGATGAACATAGTGATTAAAAAGAGGAATTCTATGGCTATCCCTGCATTCGGTTTGGGTACTTTCCGCCTGAAAGACGACGTGGTTATCGCTTCTGTTAAAACGGCGCTTGAGCTGGGCTACCGTGCTGTCGACACTGCGCAAATCTATGATAATGAAGCGGCTGTTGGTCAGGCGATTGCCGAAACCGGCGTACCGCGTAACGAACTGTACATCACCACCAAGATCTGGATTGAAAATCTCAGCAAAGAAAAACTGATCCCAAGTCTGAAAGAAAGCCTGAAGAAACTGCGTACAGATTATGTTGATTTGGTGCTGATCCACTGGCCATCTCCAGGAGATGCTGTATCTGTTGAGGAATTCATGCTGGCGCTGCTCGAAGCAAAACAGCAGGGACTGACTCGTGAAATTGGTATCTCAAACTTCACCATTGCGCTGATGGAAAAAGCCATTGCCGCAGTAGGCGCAGACAATATTGCGACCAACCAGATTGAGCTTTCTCCGTATCTTCAGAGCCGTAAGGTGGTTGACTGGGCGAAAGCACACGGTATCCACATCACCTCTTACATGACGCTGGCTTACGGTAACGCGCTGAAAGATGAAGTGATTGCGCACATTGCCGCTAAACATAACGCGACCCCGGCGCAGGTTATTCTGGCATGGGCAATGGGGGAAGGTTACTCCGTAATTCCTTCTTCTACCAAACGTGAAAACCTGGCAAGCAACCTGCTGGCGCTGGAACTGCATCTGGATGCCGAAGATAAAAAAATGATCGCGGCACTGGACTGCAACGATCGTCTGGTCAGCCCGGAAGGTCTGGCTCCTGCCTGGGATTAATTGCCCGATCCTGTGTATCCCTTACCCCTCTTTTACAGCTCCTTCGGGAGCTGTTCTTATATATTCACTTAAAAAGTCTATAAATGCACGAATACGTGTACTGACCGCACGATCGCTGTAGTAAACGGCGCTGAAAGGCATTTTTACCGGCAGACGTTTATCGGCCAGCAGTTCCACTAGCTCTCCCTGCGCGATCTCTTTATCTATCATATAATCTGAAAGACAGGCGATGCCGTTGCCGTTCAGGCAAAGCTGTTTTAGCGTTTCCCCACTGTTGGAAGAAATTCCACACTCGACCTCATGCAGCTGTCCGTCGCTACAGGCAATTGGCCAGGTATTGAGCGAAACCGGTTCGGAAAACCCCAGACACAGATGCTGTTTTAACTCCTCGACGGTCTCTGGTCTACCAAAACGGGCAATGTACTCCGGTGAGGCAATAATCTTGCGATAGCTGGTAAATAACGGACGCGCACGTAGACTCGAGTCAGTCAGTGTACCCGCTCGTATAGCAACATCCACTTTTCGTTCAATAAGATTGATGAATGTTTCCGAGGAGACGAGAGACAACGTCATCTCGGGATACCGCTCCCGGAACGGTTTGATTAGCGGCATCAGGAAATGCAACATCACCGGTGTTGCTGCGTCGATGCGCAGCAGGCCGCGCGGAGTATTACGCGACTCCATGATTTCCGTTTCTGCTGCAGCCATCTCTTGCAGTATCTGCTGCACCCGCCTGAAGTAGCGCTCTCCTTCCTCAGTGAGACTTAGCTGTCGGGTCGTTCGATTAAGCAAACTGACGCCCAGTTTCATCTCCAGCTTTTTTACTGCCCGACTGACCGCGGAATTGGCTTGTCCAAGCTGTTCTGCCGCCCGGCTAAAGCTGCCGCTTTCCACTACCGCTACAAAAATCGCAAGTTCTTCAGAGGTTGCTTTCATTTTTGCACCTGACGCAAAATTATATTGAGATTTTGAATATTTTTGTCATTAAAACATCCAGGCATACTGCGTGTCATCTGATTACTGATGTTACGGAGTTATTTATGCCTCTCGCTTTATTTGCACTAACAATTAGTGCCTTCGCTATAGGCACTACTGAGTTTGTGATTGTTGGTCTGGTGCCGACCATCGCTCAACAACTGGCGATCTCGTTACCTTCCGCCGGGATGCTGGTTTCCATCTATGCGCTGGGTGTGGCGATTGGCGCACCGGTACTGACCGCTTTGACCGGACGCCTGCCACGTAAACAGTTACTGGTTGCGCTGATGGTTCTGTTTACGGCGGGGAATTTGCTGGCATGGCAGGCTCCCGGGTATATGACACTCATTGTCGCTCGTCTGCTGACTGGGCTGGCACACGGCATATTCTTCTCGATTGGTTCTACCATCGCGACAAGTCTGGTGCCAAAAGAGAAAGCAGCCTCCGCCATCGCCATTATGTTTGGTGGCTTAACGGTGGCGCTGGTAACCGGCGTGCCGCTGGGAACGTTTATTGGTCAACACTTTGGCTGGCGCGAGACTTTCCTTGCGGTATCAATGTTAGGCGTGATTGCACTGATCAGTAGCCAGTTGTTGATCCCCGCCAACATTCCCGGTCGTGCAGCCGCCAGCATTCGCGACCAGGTGAAAGTGCTGACTCATCCCCGTCTGTTGTTGATTTATGCCGTTACGGCACTGGGCTACGGCGGTGTATTCACGGCATTCACCTTCCTGGCACCGATGATGCAGGATCTGGCGGGATTCTCTCCGGCAGCAGTAAGCTGGATCTTACTGGGTTACGGTGTTTCAGTGGCTATCGGTAATATCTGGGGTGGTAAGCTGGCGGATAAGCATGGTGCTGTTCCTGCGCTGAAATTCATTTTCGCCGCGTTGTTTGTTCTGTTGATGGTTTTCCAACTGACGGCTTCTACGCAGTATGCCGCGCTGGCTACCATCCTGGTAATGGGGATCTTTGCCTTTGGTAACGTACCGGGGTTGCAGGTCTACGTGGTACAGAAAGCGGAACAATTTACGCCTAATGCTGTAGATGTGGCGTCAGGGTTGAACATTGCGGCGTTTAACATTGGCATTGCACTGGGTTCAGTGATTGGTGGACAAACGGTCGAGCATTATGGTCTGGCGCAGACGCCGTGGATTGGCGCACTTATTGTCCTGGTTGCTTTCCTGCTGATGGGACTCAGCGGTCGTCTTGATAAGCCCGCGCGCGTTGCTTTGGGGTAAATCATTGATGTAAGCGCCCACTTACAAAACAAACTGCAATTGTTCGTTGAAAGTGAGTGCTAAAATCCCTATAACAGAAGAACCAGTCCGGCTGCGGACTGGTTGACGTTACAGAGGTTTGAAAGTCTAAAGTGCGAAAAAACACCTATGCCATGCGTTATGTTGCCGGACAACCCGCCGAGCGGATTTTACCGCCGGGGTCGTTTGCGCATATTGGCCAGGCATTACCCGCAGGCGTTCCGTTAAGCAGTGAAGATCGCATTCGCGTGCTGGTATGGAATATTTTTAAACAGCAGCGCGCAGAATGGCAGTCGGTGCTGAAGAATTTTGGCAAAGATGCGCATCTGGTGTTATTGCAGGAAGCACAAACCACGCCAGAACTGGTGCAGTTTGCGACCGCTAACTATCTTGCTGCTGATCAGGTTCCGGCCTTTGTGCTGCCTCAGCATCCCTCTGGCGTCATGACGCTCTCTGCTGCTCATCCTGTTTACTGCTGTCCATTGCGCGAGCGTGAGCCTATTTTACGGCTGGCGAAATCGGCGCTGGTGACGGTGTACCCGTTGCCTGACACTCGGCTGTTAATGGTGGTGAATATCCACGCGGTTAACTTTAGCCTTGGCGTTGATGTCTATAGTAAGCAGTTACTTCCCATTGGCGATCAGATTGCTCATCACAGCGGTCCGGTGATCATGGCCGGCGATTTTAATGCCTGGAGCCGTCGACGGATGAATGCGCTGTACCGCTTTGCGCGTGAAATGTCGCTGCGCCAGGTTCGCTTTACTGACGATCAGCGCCGCCGTGCGTTTGGTCGCCCTCTCGATTTTGTGTTCTATCGCGGTCTGAACGTGAGTGAAGCCTCTGTGCTGGTCACCCGCGCATCCGATCACAACCCGCTACTCGTTGAATTCAGTCCCGGCAAACCTGAACAATAACGGTGTGTCAGGTCTGCCATAGGGCAGGCCTGTGATGGTTGCCCTTCATATTTCTCAACAACCGAAGGACAACACAATGACAACACGCTCTCACCATGACAACGTCGAAAAACAGTTTGGCTCTCAGGCTAATGCCTATTTAACCAGTACGGTGCACGCCTCTGGCCGTGACTTGCAACGTCTGGGGGAAAGGTTGTCGGCATTTCCACAGGCTCGCGTATTGGATATGGGATGCGGAGCAGGGCACGCCAGCTTTGTGGCCGCACAACACGTAAAGCAGGTCGTGGCTTATGATTTATCGTCGCAGATGCTTGAAGTGGTTGCTAAGGCGGCAAAAGACCGAGGTCTGGATAATATCGCCACACGGCAGGGGTATGCTGAAAGCCTGCCATTTGAAGATAACGTATTTGATGTGGTGATTAGCCGCTATTCCGCGCATCACTGGCATGATGTCGGGCGCGCGCTGCGGGAAGTGAACCGCGTTCTGAAGCCTGGTGGTGTACTGATTGTGATGGATGTGATGTCGCCTGGCCACCCAGTACGTGATATCTGGTTGCAAACCGTGGAGGCGTTACGCGATACCTCACACGTACGCAACTATTCCAGCGGAGAGTGGTTGTCGTTAATCAATGACGCCAATCTGATTGCCGATACCTTGTTAACCGATCGTCTGGCGCTGGAATTCAGTTCGTGGGTGGCGCGGATGCGTACGCCTGCAGCGTTGAGCGACGCGATTCGTGCCTACCAACAAAGTGCTTCTGCACAAGTGAAAGACTACTTTGCGTTACAGGAAGATGGCTCGTTTACCAGCGACACGATAATGGTTGAGGCACATAAAGCGGGATAAATAAAAAAGGCACTGGGGGGAAACCAGTGCCTTCATTTCTACAATGCTATCAGGAGTCCGGCATGTCGTTGTTTTTCACAAACAACGTTAGCTGATCGCCTGGCTGTAGATTATTCGTATCGCTGTTCCAGCGCATCACATCCTTGATGTTAACCCCGTGGCGTTTGGCAATACTCGAGAGCGAGTCGCCTTTACGCACACGATAGGTGATGCTATCGCTGTTGTTCGCCAGTCGCTGTGCGCTGCTACCAGCGCCCACCGTCAGATTCTGGCCTACTTTCAGCGACGACCCGCGCAGATTATTCCACTGCTTAAGGTCATTGATGCTCACGCCAAGACGTGAAGCAACGCCAGAAAGCGTATCGCCAGAGCGAACTTTGTAGCTACGGCTGTTCAGCGGCGTGTTATCCGCGACCAGCGTTGACTGCACGGCTGCAATTTCGCCTGAAGCCAGAGACTCACGCAGCTTCTCAGCATGCTTCTTTGGCACCATCACATATTGCGGGCCGCTGGCACCCAACGTGGAACCTTTCACGCCTGCATTGAAGGTCTTCAGCTTGCTGACGGAAATACCCGCCATATCGGCAACCTGAGCCATCTCAACCGGGCTACTCAGGCGAACACGTGCCAACGCGCGGCTTTCGTCTTTTGTTGGCAGACGTACGCCATAGCGTTTGCTGTTTTTGAGTATATCGCTCAATGCCAGCATTTTGGGCACGTATAGCTTCGTTTCCTGAGGCAATGGCAACGACCAGAAGTCAGTGGGTTTACCACGAGCTTTGTTCGTTTTGATTGCCTTCATGACACGACCTTCACCGCTATTATAAGCAGCAACGGTCAGCAGCCAGTCGCCATCAAACATCTTGTTCAGACGCTGCATCATGTCCAGCGCGGCGGTGGTGGAAGCCACAACGTCGCGACGTGCATCATAACTGCGGGTCTGTTTTAAACCATAATTGCGCCCCGTGCTCGGAATGATCTGCCAAATACCTGCGGCATTGGCGCCAGACGTTGCGTGAGGATCAAAAGCGCTCTCCACTATGGGTAGTAGTACCAGTTCCATAGGCATGTTACGTTTCTTAACCTGCCCGGCTATCCAGTACATATACGGCTCTGCCCGTAAAGTTACATCGTGGAGATAGCTCTTATTGCGTAAATACTTCTGTTTCTGTTCGCGAATCCGGCTGTTTTCCGGAATTCCCATCTTTAGCTCGTCACCAATGAAAGCCCACAAATCTTGATCAGCAGCGATAGATGTTCCGTCGTCCATCCATCGCGCCTGACTTGTAAACTTTCCTGCTTCCCCTTGACCAGCTGCAGAAAGGCTCTGTGCGTGTTGTTGGACGTTACCAGTATTCTGGCACCCAACAAGCAGGACAGAGGCGAGTAATATCGCTTTTGCCTTCATGTGTGTGTCAATAGTTGCTTAAAAGACGACCGATCATAACGGCGAAGTTTTCAAAAGGCAACCCGGAATTGTCAGAACGTATCTTTCTTTGACCTTAACCAGGCAAAACGCTCCTCAGGTTGTTGCAATATTGTTTCTTTGTTAATTTCATTAATTAAATCAATATCTTCCGTTCTTAAAAAAAGATTATTTCGTCGCTCATTTTTCAGAATTACGGGTAGTGTCATTTGTTTTTTTACGCGTAACTCATTAACTTTACGATAATATTCATTTATGAACGAATCGTGCGAGAGAATGCTTAAGGCAAACTTCATGTTTGCTAATGTGTACTCATGTGCGCAACAAATTAATGTATCGTCAGGAAGGGCGTTGATTTTTTTAAGTGATTGATACATTTGGGTTGCGGTGCCTTCGAAAAGTCGACCGCAACCGCCAGAAAAGAGTGTGTCACCACAAAATAAGTAAGGATGGCTAAAGTAACAGATATGTCCTAAAGTGTGACCCGGAGTAGCAATTACCCTAAATTCATGCCCCAAAACGAGTGCAATATCGCCATCTTCGACTATGTGTGTCGTTCCCTTATCTTGCGTTTCAGCCGGTCCGTATACCACTATTTGTGGGAAATGCTGCAGAAGTTCTTTCACTCCGCCCACGTGATCCTGATGATGATGGGTTAGCAGAATGGCTTCAGGCACCCAGTTATGCTCTGCAATGGCTTTCAGAACAGGAGCCGCTTCACCCGGGTCCACAATCAGACAATGCTGGTCATTATTTGACAAGACCCAGATGTAATTGTCCTGAAATGCAGGAATACTGTTAAGATTCATATATTACCTCTAAATGCGTAACGGAAGGTTGTGATGAAACCGGCAAGGATCCCTCAAACTGTCGTAGCGCCCGTTAGCTGGGATGATCTGCCCTGGGGCGAACACTATCGTGAGGCGCTGGAGTATCAGCTTAACCCGTGGTTCGCAAAAATGTACGGTTTTCATCTGCTTAAGGTTGGTAATTTAAGCGCAGAAATCGATTCCGAAGCGTGCGCGGTTTCTCATCAGGTAAATGTTTCTTTGCAGGGTTCTCCCATGCAGGTGACGGCCGATCCTTTGCATCTTCCCTTTGCCGATAAGTCCGTGGATGTCTGTTTATTGGCCCATACGTTACCGTGGTGTTCCGATCCGCATCGCCTACTGCGTGAAGCCGATCGCGTGTTGATTGATGACGGTTGGTTGATTTTGAGCGGTTTTAACCCGGTAAGCCTGATGGGTTTGCGTAAACTGGTGCCCGTATTGCGTAAGACATCGCCCTATAACAGTCGGATGTTTACCCTCATGCGTCAATTGGACTGGCTATCATTACTGAATTTTGAAGTGCTGCACTATAGTCGTTTTCATGTTCTGCCCTGGAATAAGAAGGGCGGGAAAATGTTAAGCACCCATATCCCCGCGCTGGGCTGTTTACAGCTGGTGGTTGCGCGCAAGCGAACCATTCCGCTTACACTCAACCCGATGAAACAAAATAAAAGCAAAACGCCTATCCGTCATGCCGTTGGCGCGACCCGGCAATACCGTAAACCGGACGCTTAAGCCTCAGTCTGATACCCAATATCATCCTGAGTCGGGCTCATGGCCGCGGTGCGCGCAAGCTCATCGCAGCGTTCGTTTTCCGGATGGCCCGCATGGCCTTTAACCCATTCCCATTTGATTTGATGAGGGCCCAAAGCGGCATCGAGACGCTTCCACAGATCGACGTTCTTCACTGGTTTTTTATCTGCTGTTTTCCAGCCACGCTTCTTCCAGTTGTGGATCCACTGCGTAATGCCCTGGCGCACATACTGGCTGTCCGTGCTGAGTATCACTTCACACTGTTCTTTCAGGGCTTCCAGCGCAACGATTGCTGCCATCAGCTCCATGCGATTATTAGTTGTAAGGTTGTAGCCTTCGCTAAAGGTTTTTTCGCGCCCGCGATAGCGTAAAATCGCCCCATAACCACCCGGTCCTGGATTTCCCAGGCAAGAACCATCGGTGAAAATTTCTACCTGTTTAAGCATCTCTGGTAGACTTCCTGTTTTAGCAAATCGAAATCAAACGATAAGTCTGACATAAATGACCGTTATGAGCACTGGAATTACACGACAGATCGTCCTCGATACCGAAACCACCGGTATGAACCAGATTGGCGCCCACTATGAAGGCCACAAGATCATTGAGATCGGTGCGGTTGAAGTGGTGAACCGCCGCCTGACCGGCAATAACTTCCATGTTTACCTGAAGCCGGATCGGCTGGTGGACCCGGAAGCGTTCGGCGTACACGGAATCGCAGACGAATTCCTGCTTGATAAACCCACGTTTGCTGATGTAGCCGACGAATTTCTCGACTACATTCGCGGCGCGGAGCTAGTCATCCATAACGCATCGTTCGATATCGGTTTTATGGATTACGAATTCGCGAAGCTCAGGCGGGATATTCCGAAGACGAACGAATTCTGCAAAATAACCGATAGCCTGGCGCTGGCGAGGAAAATGTTTCCTGGCAAGCGAAACAGCCTTGATGCGTTGTGCTCGCGCTATGAGATAGACAACAGTAAACGAACCCTGCACGGCGCATTGCTTGATGCCCAGATTCTGGCCGACGTTTATCTGATGATGACCGGCGGGCAGACCACGATGGCGTTCTCAATGGAAGGCGACAGCCAGCAGAGGAATGACACGGGGATCCAGCGTATTGTGCGCCAGTCCAGCAAACTACGTGTTGTTTTCGCCACTGATGAAGAGTTAGCGGCCCATGAGTCACGCCTTGACCTGGTGCAGAAGAAAGGCGGAAGTTGCCTCTGGCGGGCATAGTTTGTACATTTACCGTATGAAAATGGCCATTCGGGTGATTTTTGCAGCAAACGATTAAAAAACGTGAGAAAAAGCGTTGACGAGGTGCGAGGCAATCCGTAATATTCGCTTCGTTCCCAAGCGGAACACAACGCGGAGTGGTAGTTCAGTTGGTTAGAATACCTGCCTGTCACGCAGGGGGTCGCGGGTTCGAGTCCCGTCCATTCCGCCACTATTCAGAAAGCCTGAATCAGCAATGATTCAGGCTTTCGTCGTTATTAACCCGCCAAAAATAATAATCTCATTCTCACGTTCTATCGACCGCGCCCGTGCTTTCGGGTGGGCAACACATCAGGTCATCCTTAACCCGACGCATATCCAGAAGGCGATTAACTTGCGAAGTGATTCATCACGCAGGCGAAGCGGGGTGAAAAGTTATCGCCAATAAGAACCGTTTCCTCATTCAGGTGCTTTAGCATATACAGCTTGTCGGCACGTTCGTAAGCGTCAAAGAAAAGATAATCTATAGCATCCGTTGCTTCATCATCCGGGGATTTTTCGCGTCCGTCGGGGGTGAGCATAAAAACGCCGGCGGTATGGCCGAGTGGTCGGGCATAGCGAAAGAACAGTTTTCGGTTAACAGCAAACTCGCCATCATCACTTTTGAGTTTCCCTTGTACTGACAATGAGAGGTGTCCAGAGTTGTAGCTGGTGATCAGCATTATTCCGTGGAGTTCCTTTTTGGTGTTTTGGATGTCGAGTATCGACGTGAATTCCGAGGAACAGGAAAAACTGATTTCTTGTTTTTTCGCATTCCCGGCGATAATAAAAAAAGCGATAGTCGCCAGCCCAAAAATGGCAATCACGACTGACCATAGTAAAGGAGAGTGATCGCTTTCCTGCTTCATATCATTCCTCATGATGGCGATACTGGCTGATGCAATGGTAATAGCCGAGGTTTAGCCCGCATTCAGCGGCAAATGACCACTCAACCAGATTATGGTTGCTCGCCCAGGTATTGAGATACAGATCTTTTGGATACGAACAGTTAGGGTTAATACCCACGGACTTGAAAATATCCAGTGCTTTTTTTTCGGTAATGGTGTCGGTGAGGGCGTTTCCTAATATATGCACACGGCACTGCTCGTAGTCGATAGTCCGCAGGATCGCCGCGTCCGTCATAGCGATTTTATTGGGTATCCATGTTAACCACGCTGTCGCCAGCACGGCGATTCCGGTAATTAACGTTGTTATCGTGACAGGCCACAGGTTTCGTTTCTTTTTCCTGGGCATCAATGCAACATTGGCTATTCTGGTGGGTGCTTGTGCTTCCTCCAGTTGCTGAATATTGATACTGGCGTCGCCCATCCGAAATCCTATTCGCGGAATGGTGACGATCAGTTCTGCAGGATGGCCCGTAGACGTTATTGCTTTGCGCAGAAATGAAATGTGCTGATTGAGATTAGCATCCGTCGCTCTGGCGCCATTATGCTGGAAAACATTCTGCAGAATTTCATCGCGCGAGGATATCTCTTTACCATTTTGCAACAGATAGAGCAGTAATTGTGTTGCCACATTATTCAATGTGGCCATTTCACCAGACGCCAGGTCTTTTAGGGTATTTTTATGTGGTCTGAAAACTAAGCCATCACCAATAATTACGGATTTGATTTTGTTTATTGGTATATGAGAAATCACTGATGTCTCCTTTAAAGCAGGATATCTCGCATTCGAGTGGGGGAAGCAATAGCATAACATAATTCATTTATAAAAAATGATTGTACCATAGAACTCTTTATTAATATTTATATAACAATCTTTTAATATATCTAATAGAATCCTCCTATGTCCTTCCTCTCTTTCACTATCTTATTGTCATTACTCGCTTTTGATACCTAATTTCATTTTTACAAAACTTTCATAAATACATTTTGCCTGTTCTTCTGGCTAAATAAAAAAATATTTGATAGATAAAAACTCTATAAAAACCATAAATAATAGCAATTAACACTGGGTGTGGTATGTTTTTTGGCTGTTTTTTAGGTAAACGATCGCTCGACAGACTGTGTTACAACACGATTCCCTGAGTTTGATTAATACCGGATTTTTGCATTGTGTCATTTTTTCGTCGACTTAATATAAGTCCCGAAACAGCGTAAACACCTGTGGACGGTATTTCGGATGGAATACCAATGAAGTTCAAAATACGGGGTGGCTTGAGATGGATTGTTTGCAAGGATATGCACTACCGCCACCTGCAGATCAGGATTTCCCTTGCATTGATTGTCTGCGGAAATAGATCGTCGGAATAACCAAAAAAAAGATATAAGGTTAAGTAGTAATATGAAAATGAAAAACGTGGCTGTGGCCTGTGCGCTGATGGCGGGAATGACTTTTACTGCATCTTCTGCTTATGCTGCAAAAAATGTTGAACCGACTAACGGTAAAATTCACTTCACTGGTTCTCTGGTTAATTCCGCATGCGGTCTGGCCCCAGAATCCAGCCCGGTGCAGGTAAATTTTGGTGAAATCCCAACCTCTCAGTTAAAAGACAACCAACGTGCAGGCGTTAAGCATGCCAAAATCGTGCTGCAGGGCTGTGATACGACCGTCGCGAAAACGGCTACTGTGACCTATACCCCGGCAACAATTGATTCAGATAACAACGCGCTGGCCGCGTTCACCTCGGGTACTGCAAAGGGTGCGGGCATCGGTATGGTTGACAGCGGCAACCAGGACGTGGAATGGGGCAAAGCGGCCTCTCAGGTCAACATTACCGATGGCGAAACCGACATTGATTTCGTCGCTTACCTGCAGGCAAACAACGCATCTGCAGCGGTAACTCCGGGTGATTTCGAATCTACCGTTAATTTCCAGATCGACTACCAGTAACGATCTGCAGCAGGCGCAATTATGCGCCTGCCTAACCCTTCCTGCGAATAACTGAAAGGAAATGCGGTGATGCCTGGATGGCGTATTTTACTGCTTTTTATCTTTATATCGCCTGCATGGGTTTTGGCTGACACTCATCGTCTTGTCAGTACGCCCGGCAAAATGCGCATGCGGGGAAATATTATTGAAGCTGCCTGTTATGTCGATCCGCGCGACCGGTCGCTACTGGTTGAATTTGATGATCTCTCAGCCAGAGATATTTCCGGTAAACCTGAAAAAGTATCTGCGCATGATTTCAGCATTCATTTGCTGGGATGTTCCCTTGGGGATTCTCAACATCCGGGGAGTCTGTTTCAACGCGCCAATATTACCTTTTCCGGCGCACCCGATAGTGACAATCCTGATTATCTGAGCGTGCAATCGGAAACTGAAAATTTAGCGATAGAAATATATGACGGCAAAGGACAGCAAATTCATCTGGGTGAGCCATCACCGGACTATGCGCTTAACCCAGGGAAAAACACGCTCAATTTTACGGCTTATTTGATCTCCCGCGACGGAAGAATGACATCCGGCGAATTTACTGCGGTCACGCATTTTGTTGTGAATTATCTCTGAGCTGCACTGCAATTCGGGTATCTGAAGGTTTGCGAAGGAAAATGATCACGCTGAAAACAGATAAAAAACGTCTGGCGCTTTTTATTGCTCTGGTCTGTGCCTCTTCATTTGTTGAAGCGGATGAGGCCATTGAATTTAATACCGACGTACTGGATGCCAGCGACAGGCACAATGTCGATTTGCAGCGTTTTTCCGAAGGCAACTTTGTGACTCCCGGAGAATATCTGCTGGATGTTCGTATTAACAGCCAGGAGATCCCTCAGCAGTCGATTCGTTATATCGTCGACCCTGCCAACCCGCATAAATCCATGGCCTGTCTGACGCCACAACAACTTGAATTACTGGCGCTCAAAGAAGAGGCGCTGACCTATATTCACCCGATCAGCGCGGCCTGCTATGACATTTCCCGCCTGCCGGGTGTGGTGCTGAATAATAGCGCCGGCGTACTGGACATTACCGTGCCTCAGGCATGGATGAAATATACCGATCCAGACTGGACGCCGCCGGAGCGTTGGGATAACGGTGTCGCAGGGCTAATTTTTGACTACAGCGTTTCAGGCCAGGCCACACATTACGAGCAGGGCGGCGATCGTTATCGCTCTCTGTCTGGCTATGGGCAGACTGGCTTTAACCTCGGCGCGTGGCGTTTTCGTGGCCAGTACCAAGCCAATTACGCTTCGGATGAGAACCGAGGGCGAATCGATTGGGATCAGATCTATGCCTATCGCCCGTTACCGATGCAGGCGGCAAAACTGACGCTCGGCGAAATCTACCTGAATTCTCAGGTTTTTGATTCGGTACGTTTCACCGGGGCGAACCTCGCCAGCGACGAACGCATGCTGCCGCCGAATTTGCAGGGCTACGCGCCCGAAGTACATGGCATCGCGCGCAGCAATGCGAAGGTCACTGTCAGTCAGCAGGGGCGTGTTATCTATCAAACCACCGTTCCTGCGGGGCCATTTAATATTCAGGATCTGCACGGCTCGGTACGCGGCACGCTGGATGTTCGCGTCGAAGAGCAGGATGGCAGTGTACAAACCTTTCAGGTCAATACGGCCGATATTCCTTACCTGACGCGCCCGGGCTATGTTCGATACAACGCCGCGGTCGGTAAGCCATCGCGTTATAACCACGACGTCCAGGGGCCTGCGTTTTATAGCGGTGATTTTTCCTGGGGGGTCAGCAATGCGTGGTCGCTGTATGGCGGCGCGTTGCTCACTGGCGATCGTTATAACGCCTGGTCGATGGGGATTGGGCGGGATTTGAGCTGGCTGGGTGCGCTGTCGGCTGACGCGACGCAATCCGTGAGTCGGGTGAAGCATCAGACTGAACAAAAAGGGATGTCCTTTAAGCTCAGCTATGCCAAAACCTTTGATGAGTACAACAGCGCCATCACCTTTGCTGGTTACCGCTTTTCACAGCGTAACTTCCGCACCTTCTCGCAGTTCCTTGACGAGCAGTATGAAAATAACAACAGCGCCGGCAACGAAAAAGAGATGTACACCATCACCGGTAACAAGACCTTTTTTGCTGACGACCCGCAATTAGCGACCACGCTGTACCTGACCTATACCCACCAGAATTACTGGGATCGTGGCTCTCAGGATCGTTACGGGTTGTCGATGGGACACAGCTTTTCGTTCGCAGGCATTCAGGGGATCAGCGCCAACCTTGCCGCTTACCGTTCTGAGTATCAGGGCAAACGGGACGACAGCCTTTCGCTGTCCATTTCGGTGCCATGGAGCGATGGCCGCTCCATGGATTATGAAGTGCAAAACAGCGGCAACCAGACCAGTCAGATGGTTTCGTATTCCGATAACCGCGACCGTAACAATCCATGGCGACTGCGCGCAGGGGTTTCCGGTGAAGGGCACACCGCGTTTGATGGTTACTACAAGCATCGCAGCATGATGGCTGAGCTTGAGTCTAACGTCAGCTGGCAGCAATCACGTTATTTCTCCGTTGGCGGCACGATGCGCGGCGGCTTTACCGCAACGCGTCACGGCGCGGCGCTGCATAACAGCCAGGCGTCAATGAATACCGCCAGGGTGATGGTTGATACCGACGGTGTGGCGAATGTACCGCTGAACGGTGAACAGGCGCACTCAAACCGCTTCGGTATTGCCGTCGTACCGGACGTCGTCAGCTATCACAGCTTTGATACCCGTATCGATGTAGACGCAATGGACGAGGATATTTCCGCGACCAAAGCCATCGTCACCAACACCCTGACGGAAGGCGCGATTGGTTATCAGCGCTTCGCCGTGGCGCAGGGGCAAAAAATGATGGCGCTGCTGCGCCTGAAGGATGGCTCTGTACCGCCGTTTGGTGCCGAAGTGTTTAACGCCAACGGTGTCAGCGTCGCCATGGTGATGGAAAACGGCATGGCCTGGATTGCGGGTGTGAATCCAGCTGAGCGTCTTTCTGTTGCCTGGGGCGGTCGTGCTCAGTGTCACTTACAGGTGCCGCAACAAATCAACCCGGAGGGTAACGTGCTGTTGCCTTGTGAATAATTTCAATAACCTGAATGAATTTTGTCATGAAAAATAAAGCTTTTTACTCCGTGCAGCGTTGGCTGAAACCCGTGGCCTGCGGTCTGCTTTTGATTGCAGAGATCAACGCCTCATGGGCGGGTATCGCACTTGACCGTACGCGCCTGATCATCACTGGTGATGCGCGCTCTGTCAGCGCGAACTTAACCAACACCAGTCCGAGCATTCCGTTTCTGGCTCAGTCGTGGGTGGAAGACGCCAATGGAACAAAAATTACTTCGCCGCTGATGGTTTTACCGCCGCTACAACGGATTAACGGCGGGCAAAAGGGCATTGCACGTGTGACGAAAACCAGCGGTATTAACGCTCTGCCACAGGATCGAGAAAGTCTGTTCTACCTGAACGTGCGCGAAATTCCGCCCAAGCCGGATAAGCCGAACGTTCTGCAGCTGGCGATGCAGTCGCGTATCAAACTGTTCTACCGTCCGACCGCCATCGTGCCGGAAACACCGGGCGCCGTGTGGCAAAACCAACTGGTCTTTCATAAGCAGGGCCTGCGCTGGAGTGTGGATAACCCAACGCCGTACTTCGTCACCTTGATCGGCTTAAGCCGCAAACCTGAAGCTCAGGGCGGCGACAGGCTGACTGACTTCCCTGGGGTTATGGTTTCACCAAAGTCCTCTCGCGATTTCAGTGTGACCGACGGCAGCGTTAGCCAGTTCAGCATGATGTATGTGAACGATTTTGGCGGTCATCCCGAATTGAAATTCAGCTGCACAGGCAATGTGTGTAAAGCATTGCCAATGGAGCAACAGCCCCGGTAACAGGATTCGTAAATGAAAAAGATGCTTTGCGCTCTGCTGATGGCGGGCATGGCCTGCTCGGTTCAGGCCACAAGCGGTCGCCAGGATATGAGCAACGTGTACGGTGAGTATGGCAATGTCCGCTTTCATGGTCGGGTATTCGTTTCGCCGTGCGTGCTGGATATGGCCTCCCGCGATCAGACTATCGATCTTGGTGATATTTCCGCCAGCCGATTTCGCCAGGGCGGCGATCGCAGCGATCCGGTATTGGTCACGCTGTATCTGAACGGCTGTTTAAAGGGCTCCGGTCATACCTTAAGGGATTTTCCCGGGCAGACCAGTGAGATGCCTGAGCTTGCTTACAGCACGGTGGAGCGTGGTGTTTCGATGACGATGATGGCTGAAGGCGCACCGGAAAACAGCGATTTGGGGCGCATTCGTGGCGATGTTCGCGGCGCGGGCATCCGGCTACTGACTGAACGTAAGCAGTTGATCCACCTGAATCAACCGCAACGCATGTGGATCCTCAAACCGGGCGATAACGCCATTCATTTTCTTGCCGCGCTGGAATCTTTTGGGCGAGAGGTGACCGCCGGAGAATTTAACGGTCTGGTCAGACTTAAGCTGGAGTATCTATGAGCATATTGCGCAACACGCTACTGTGGACGGCCCTGGCTGGTTGTCCGCTGGCCGGGCAGGCATTCACACAGGGGGAAGGTGAGCCGCAGGGAGGATCGCCGCATCAGTACGATATTGAACTGAACTCGCTGGATGTCAGCAAAAACCACGTGGGCGGCAGAACGGAGCCGTTCCCGTGGAATCTGGGCAGTTGGTATGTAGTGGATTTTCACTGCGAACAGGCTGACATCTCCCGACAACCGATTTACTACACCACCACGACCACGATGCCGCCTTCCAATCAGGGGGCGAACCGTTTTCGTTTAAACGAGTATCTGGATGTGGAAGTACAGGTGTGGGTCGCCGGGCGTTATAACAACTACGTTCAGGCGCCTTTTACCAATTTTTCAAATCGTTACAACGATCATAGCTGCAAAAAGCGCAAAGGCTACGAACGGGCTACCAACATAGAAAGTGGTTCAAAAGGGAAAGTGACGTTTATTGTCACAAAACCCATTATTAATGGCATCAATATTACCTCCCAGTCGCTGGTGGAGGTTGCTGGGCGCTTAGGGGATGCTGGTCCTACGCCGACAACGCCAATTTCCCGCGTGGTGATTAAATCCGGGCTGATTACCGTACCGGACAAATGCACCTTCAACCGGGGAGACAAAATCAGCATTGAGTTTGGCGATTTGCCAGGATCCGCTGCCCGGCTCAACGGCACTAACTATAGTAAGCCAATCCCTATACATGTGGTGTGTGAAGGCGGCAGCTTCGATCAGGGCGCGCTGAATATCAATCTTGGCGTGCAAACGACCACGGCGTCAGGCACGGCGGGATTTAACGGTAATCTCCTCGGCACGTTAAGCGGCGGACAAAAACGCGACGATCTCGGCATTATGCTTAAAGACGAGAGTGGTGGCACCGTCGTGCCCAATCAATTTTACAACGTGAAGGGGTTTTACCAGAATCAGGGCGACTGGAATCTCACCGCCGCGCCGGTGGCAAAGCCGGGCGTGGGAAGCGTGAAGGAAGGTGAATTTGAAGCCTCTGCCACCGTTGTCGCGCAGTTTCAGTAGGGGGATGTCATGAGATTCTCGGCGTTATTCGCGACCGGTATGTTACTGCTTGGCAGCATGGCACAGGCCGACACCAAACTGGTCGGCGGCGATATGTATTTTCACGGCACCATCAGAGCACTGGCCTGCAGCCTTGCACCGGGTGGCGACAAAATCGAGGTCGATTTCAAGCAAATCGCGACGCAGGATCTCTATCTCTCGGGGCGCAGTAAGCCGGAAAAATTCAGCATCAAGTTACGCGACTGCAATCCTGAGGTTTTCCGTGGGATCTCGGTTACCTTCAGCGGTCGTGAGGATGCGGAGCTGGCAGATCATCTGGCGCTGGATAGCAGTGAACAAGGCGGCGCGTCAGGGATCGGGATTGGGATGAGCAAAGAGGACGGCACGGCAATCCGCCTTGATGAGAGCACATCAGTCAAAGAGATAACAGAAGGTTCGATGACGCTGAATTTTTTTGCGTGGGTCGCAGCGGAGCCATCGGCGATAAAAAATCAGTCTCTCGAATACGGTCCGTTCAGCGCCAGCGGGACCTGGACGTTGAACTACCAGTAGCATGATGAACGTACTGAATCGGATTGCGCCGCTGCCTGCGCAGAAATTATTGCTCGGTATTAGTCTGTTTTTCTGGTGTGGGGCCATGCATCTCTACTGGCCGAACAACGGCGGCAGCGGTCTGTCGTTGCCGCTTAATATTACGAGCTGGATCTACGCTGTTGTACTGGCTGCAAGCGTATTGATGCTGGCGCCTCGTCAACGCTGGCGCATCACTGTGCCAGCTGCGGGTTTTACGGTCGGGGCGTTCATCCTGACGTTGCTTTGCCTGCTAACACCTGACGTCAGGCAGGCCGAGGCACTACTGGTGGCGGGGGCGTTACTGGGAGGTGTGAGCGTCTATCTGGTCACATTGCAAATTCCTCTCACGGCAAACACCCTGACGGCACTGCTGGCCCTGCTATGGGGGGCGTGCGTGATTGAATGTCTGGTGTTTGTCTATCAGTACTGGCATTTGCCGGGCGTGGATTACTGGGAGTTTGCCTGGCGACGTGGTACACGGCCTTACGGCATTTTTCAGCAGGTCAACCTGCTGGCCAGCTTTACGGCCTGTGGCGTGTTGCTGTCAGCCACGCTCTTTTTACGGCTGCGCGACGGGTATCGAATTGTCATCGGGGTTGGCCTGGTGATGATGGGATTTGTGCTGCATGAATCCCAGTCGCAAACCGGTTACCTGTCTCTGGTAGTCGGTGAAGTGCTGCTGCTGGCGGTTTTCCCGGCGCAACGGCGTACGTTGTTACTACTCCTGTTACCGTTGGCGTCAGGCATGGCGACGGGGTCGCTCGCTCGCCATTTTTTGTCCGTAGCAACGGTCGATCATTTCACCACTTCCCAGGTGCGCTGGACGGTACTCAAAACGTCGTTGGCATTATTTGCCGAACGCCCGTGGACGGGGTGGGGTGTGGGCAGTTTTGCCGCCGTGTTTCTCGAACGTGCGGGACCGTTGGGGTTGAGCAGCATCTCGCATCCGCACAATGAACTGGTGTTATGGCTGGTGGAGGGCGGTCTGGTTGGACTGGTGGGAGCGCTGTGTTTTATTGCGAGTGGTTTCTGGCTCTGGAGGCATGGAAATCGTTGGCGTCGCGCCTGTCTGGTGGCGGCGCTGCCGGTGGTGATTCATATGCTGACGGAATACCCCGTCAGGCAGTCAACGCCGCATTGGCTACTGCTGATCCTGTTGCTTCGATGTGCAGACAGCGACCGGGCTGGAATACGCCTGGCGCTTACCTCGACGTGGCTGATTCGCGCGCCAGGGGTTATCTCGCTACTGACCGTCGCGCCATTGCTGCTTCTCACGCTGCATACGCAACAGCAACTGACGCTGGCGGAGAGGCAGTCATCGCAGTGGCATCTTGCCGAATCGCTCCCTGTAGGAGGCTGGCTTCTTACCAGTCGCTATCGGTTTGATGTCCAGATGGGGTATCTGCAACGGTATCAGCGTACTCGGGACGCTCGTTGGCTGGAGGCGGTTCGCCGCTGGGCGCCTGACTATGTGCGCGTTCACCCAGACCCTAATGTCTCCTTCACGCAAATCTTGCTGGCGTTGCAACAGCGCGACCTTGTCGAGGCGCATCGTCTGGCGACGCGCTTTTGCCTGATATACCCGAACGATCGCCGTATCCCGTGGCTGCAGGATGCACGACGTCCTTTTAATAAAATACTGGAATGATATGAACAGATTCAGCGAACAGGCCCGTTATGTACCAGAACTTCCCCGCAACGCCGAACTGCTGCAGATCACTGGGATCCGTTTGCAGCGCATTCATTTTTTTGATGACGTATCGCTGGATGTCTGTGAAGTGTTAAGTCAGGTACGCACTCCGCTTCCACTGGATTTGTTTTTCAAGCACCTTTCAATTGCGGCAAAACAGCAGCTTTTTCTATGGCAAATGCAACGGGTGCTGGCTCTTTCTGGAAGCTATTCGTTGAATTTATCCGTCAGGATGCTGACCTGTCTGTCATGGGTCACGAGTCTCACAAAGCAGGTGCATCAGGGGCGGATTGTTATTGAGATTCAGGATCCGGGCTCCATGATGCGGCTGGAGAAGGCAGAGCAGCAGGCCGTATGCATCGCCGTAAAAACGCTGGTGCGTCACGGGTTTCGCGTGTGGCTGGATGATGTTTCACCTGAGCTATTTTTTGTCTGGCGGCTGTCGGGCATCCGTTTCGATGCCATCAAAATTGAAAGTGGAATGTTTCATCAGTTCAGAACATCGGAGTGGCAGTTGAGGGTTCTGGTCAATCAGTTTCGTGGGCTGGGTGAACGGGTTGTCATTGAGGGGGTAGAAACGCCACAGGATTATGCCATTTGCCGTATGAGCGGCGCAGATGCTGTACAGGGGTTTCTGTTTGAACAGGCGATTTTACCGAAAAGCCTGAATCATTGCTGATCCAAGCTCTGGCAATTACTCGCTTAGCGTCTGTGCGATGTCTTTTTGCACCTGCTGGCGCTGTTCTGGAGTCAGCACTTTGTTCAGGTCAAAATAGTATTTCACGCGATAATAACGCGCCTGCTGTTCGATGTTGCTGAATGCCGAAAGCTGTTTTTTGACGGCTGCTTCATCCCACTTCCCGGACTTGATGACGTCAATCAACGCGCCGTCTTTAACATCCTTCACCGAAATCTGGCTTACGTTGGTTTCAAGCTGCTGGTGCAGTTTTTTAATCTGCGCAACCTGGTCAGTGCTCAACTTAAGATGTTGTACTATCGGATCCTGGGCTGGAGCCGGAACATTAGATGTGGTTGCTGCAAGCGTGCTAAAAGAAGCGCCAGCCACGGTAACTGCCAGCAAAGTCATGCGTAAGAAGTTCTTCATGTCGAGATCCTGATAAGGGAATTATTAACATTGTCAGTCACTCGCTGGTTACGAGTGATTATCTTTTGCAGGATACGATGCCCACCGCATGTCGCCACGCGAATTTGTTTTGCGGTTGGTTACGGAGTGAAACAATCCCGCCACGGAAAAACGTTGTGCAGCGGGAGTTAAGGCGATAGTTATAGCGTGAACGGGTCGGCGTCCTGCCAGGCGGGAAATTTCTCGCGATATTCACGCAGCGCTGAGAGAGACAGTTCTGCGTCAATGCGTGTGGCCTGATGCGGCTCGGCGGTGGCGATAATCTCACCCTGCGGATTAATCACCCGGCCGTCACCGCGATAATGATGCCCGTTACCGTCAGTGCCCACGCGGTTACATCCTGCTACATAAGCCTGGTTCTCAATCGCTCGTGCGGCGAGCAAAACCTGCCAGTGTAGCGAACGCGGCGCAGGCCAATTGGCAACATACAACGCAAGGTCGTAATCGTTGCGATTGCGCGACCATACCGGAAAACGCAGGTCATAACAGACCAACGGCAGAATGCGCCAGCCGCGCCATTCAACAATAACGCGCGCGTCACCCGCCTGGTAATGCTGGTGCTCATCCGCCATGCGGAACAGATGGCGCTTGTCGTAGAAATGCACATTACCTTCGGGTTCAACCAGCAAAAAACGATTCACCGGCCCCCGTTCAGACTGTATCGCCGCGCTACCTGCTATCAGGGCATTTGTCTGCTGCGCTTTGCTACGCATCCAGCTTACAACTTCTTCTTGCGACAACGATTTATTTGCCGCTTCCATGGCAAATCCGCTGGTAAACATCTCAGGCAATACAATGACATCACGTCCGGCGACGGTTTCCAGTTGTCGGTCAAAATGGCGCAGGTTGGCCGGGCCATCCATCCAGATCAATGGTTGTTGCAGCAGAGTAATTTTCAAACCAGGCACGATCGAGGCTCCTCGTTGAACAACATTTTGACACTGTAGCATGAGCATTAATGAAAATGTGGCAATAAAAAGCCCCGCATTAAGCGGGGCTAAACGTCGTGCGAGTGTCGTTATGCGGCTTCGACTTTACGCACTTTCTCTGGCAGCTTTACCGGCTGAGTCGCCAGCTCCTCGGGTTCAAAGTCATCCACGTTGATACTGCGCAGGCGGCTCGCTTCGGCTTTCACCAGAATCGCGGCTTCATCTTTATCAATCAGCCCTTTCGCCAGCGCATTGTGCGCCAGTTCGTCGAGACGGGTAAATGGCAGGTTTTTACCCAACTCTTTACAGATCCGCTGGTGGATTGGGTCGGCTGCAATCACGTCCAGCAGCGCCTCTTCCAGCAAACCAACCGGGTTATGCTCGCTTGGCGTCAGATATTGACCGCGACCAATACGAGAACGAGTAGCGCTTGGAACCTGCAAAATCTTCGCGACTTTATGATCCAAATTGTCAGACGGTGCATGGTAGTGGCGACCGGTAGGGAAGATAACCACATTCAGCAAGCCCGCGACCAGACGGTTCGGGAAGTTCTTCAGCAGATCGTCCATCGCCTGTTCCGCTTTGTACAACGCATCCTGAACGCCCCAGTGAACCAACGGCAGGTCCGCTTCATGACGGCCTTCATCGTCATAACGCTTCAGCACCGCGGAGGCCAGATACAGCTGACTTAACACATCGCCCAGACGTGCGGAGATACGTTCACGACGCTTCAGACTACCGCCCAGTACAGCCATCGACACATCTGAAAGCAGGGCCAGGTTGGCGCTCAGACGGTTCAGGTGCTGGTAGTAACGTTTGGTCGCATCGCCAGTTGGCGTGCTGCTGGTTAAACCACGCGTCAGGCCAAGCCAGAAGCTACGCACTTTGTTACTGCCGACGTGACCGATGTGTTTGAACAGCAACTTGTCGAACGCATTCACATCGTTACTCTGTGCCGCAGCCATCTCTTCCAGAACATACGGATGGCAGCGAATCGCACCCTGACCGAAGATCATCATGCTACGGGTCAGAATGTTGGCACCTTCAACGGTAATAGCGATTGGCGCACCTTGATAAGCACGGGCGAGGAAGTTGCTTTCGCCAAGCATAATGCCTTTACCGCCAGTGATATCCATCGCATCAATGATTGACTGCTGCCCGCGGTGGGTACAGTGATATTTCACGATGGCCGACAACACCGCCGGTTTTTCACCCAGCATAATGCCGTAGGTAATCAGTGATGCCGCAGCGTCCATCACGTAGGCGTTACCGGCAATACGTGCCAACGGCTCTTCAATACCTTCCATCTTGCCGATAGAGATTTTGAACTGGCGACGAATGTGCGCATACGCACCGGTGGCCATCGCGACCGATTTCACGCCGCCCGTCGAGTTAGACGGCAGGGTAATACCACGTCCCACAGACAGGCATTCCACCAGCATGCGCCAGCCCTGACCGGCCATTTTCGGACCACCGATGATGTAATCAATTGGTACAAATACATCTTTGCCCAGTGTCGGACCGTTCTGGAACGGCACGTTTAGCGGGAAGTGACGACGCCCAATTTGTACACCTGGCGTTGAGGTTGGGATCAGCGCACAGGTAATGCCAAGATCTTCTTCGCCACCCAGCAGTTTTTCCGGGTCGGAGAGTTTAAATGCCAGACCCAGCACGGTAGCGATAGGCGCCAGCGTGATATAGCGTTTGTTCCAGGTCAGGCGCATACCCAGCACCTGCTGGCCCTGCCAGTCGCCCATACAAACTACGCCGGTATCAGGGATCGCGCCTGCGTCGGAGCCGGCTTCCGGGCTGGTCAGAGCAAAGCATGGGATCTCCTGACCGCGAGCCAGACGCGGCAGGTAATGATTTTTCTGCTCTTCGGTGCCGTAATGTTGCAGCAGTTCGCCTGGGCCTAATGAGTTAGGCACGCCAACGGTGATTGCCAGGATCCCGGAAACGCCGGAGAGTTTCTGTAGAACGCGAGCCTGAGCATATGCTGAGAATTCCAGCCCGCCGTACTCTTTCTTAATGATCATCGCGAAGAAGCGGTGTTCTTTCAGATATGCCCACAGTTCCGGCGGCAGATCCGCGAGTTCGTGAGTGATCTGGAAGTCGTTCGCCATGCGGCACGCTTCTTCCACTGGACCATCAATAAACGCTTGCTCTTCAGCAGTCAGATGCGGCTGAGGATAGTTATGCAGTTTTTTCCAGTCAGGCTTGCCCTGGAACAGGTCACCTTCCCACCAGGTCGTACCGGCATCAATCGCTTCTTTCTCAGTACGCGACATCGGCGGCATGACTTTACGGAAACCGCGGAACACCGGTGCAGAGATCATAGATTTGCGCATCGGCGTAAAGTTAAACGGTACGAGAATAATGGCCAGAGGAACCAGCAGCCAGACTGACCACAGGCCAGCCACGCCAAGCGCAGCCGTCCAGGCGAGCAAAATTAAGCTGCTGAGGAATAAGCTCACGCGGTGATAAAACAGAACGCTGAGCAGAACAACCGTAGCGATAATACTCAAAATCATCATAACGAAAAGCTCCCTTGCTTGTAGGAGGTCTGACCACTTGTGATGATATGGTTGTAGTGGATGTAAATTCTTTTAGCAATATGTTTACAAAATAATTACAACAAAGCTCACATTGTTGCTGTTTTAACCGGCACAAAAAATCAAAAGCCGTAACCATTCCTGTGGCTTGTACTTCTCGCTGGTAGCGCTATCCGGTACACTGCACCTTGTCATTTACATTCATGCTGAAGGATATCCTCATGTACCAGGATCTTATTCGTAACGAACTGAGCGAAGCGGCGGAAACGCTGGCTAATTTTCTTAAAGATGACGCCAATATTCACGCCATTCAGCGCGCGGCGGTCCTGTTGGCAGACAGCTTTAAAGCCGGCGGTAAGGTACTCTCTTGCGGTAACGGCGGTTCCCATTGCGACGCGATGCACTTTGCCGAAGAACTGACCGGACGCTATCGTGAAAACCGTCCTGGTTACCCTGCTATCGCTATCTCTGACGTCAGCCATATCTCCTGCGTCAGCAACGATTTCGGTTACGATTATGTGTTCTCTCGCTACGTAGAAGCCGTGGGTCGTGAGGGAGATGTCCTGTTAGGCATCTCGACTTCGGGTAATTCCGGTAACGTAATTAAAGCGATTGCCGCAGCGCGTGAGAAAGGGATGAAAGTTATCACCCTAACCGGTAAAGATGGCGGCAAAATGGCGGGCAGCGCGGATATCGAAATTCGCGTGCCGCACTTTGGCTACGCTGATCGTATTCAGGAAATTCATATCAAAGTGATCCATATCCTGATCCAGTTGATCGAAAAAGAGATGGTTAAACCATAAGAAGACGATTGCCGGATGGTGGCTGAAGCCTTATCAGGCCTACATGAGCGCCATGTAGGCCTGATAAGCGCAGCGCCATCAGGCAGTTCACGGTTTTAAGGTAGGTGATGTATGTGCGAACTGCTCGGGATGAGCGCCAATGTGCCAACCGATATCTGCTTTAGCTTCACCGGGCTGGTCCAGCGCGGCGGAGGTACCGGGCCGCACAAAGACGGCTGGGGTATTACGTTTTATGAAGGTAAGGGCTGCCGTACGTTTAAAGATCCGCAACCCAGCTTTAATTCGCCTATCGCCAAACTGGTACAAGACTATCCCATCAAATCCTGTTCCGTGATTGCCCATATTCGTCAGGCGAATCGTGGAGAAGTTGCGCTGGAAAATACCCATCCATTTACCCGTGAACTATGGGGACGTAACTGGACGTATGCCCATAACGGGCAACTCAGCGGTTATAAATCACTGGAGACCGGTAATTTCCGCCCGGTCGGTGAAACCGACAGCGAAAAAGCTTTCTGCTGGCTGCTCCACAAGCTGACGGAGCGTTATCCGCGCACGCCTGGCAATATGACGGCGGTGTTTAAATATATCGCGATGCTGGCAGGAGAACTGCGGGAGAAGGGCGTCTTCAACATGCTGTTGTCTGACGGACGTTATGTGATGGCCTTCTGCTCGACCAATTTGTTTTGGATCACGCGTCGTGCGCCGTTTGGCGTGGCGACATTGCTGGATCAGGATGTGGAGATTGATTTTAGCTCAGAGACCACACCCAATGATGTGGTCACCGTGATTGCCACTCAACCGTTAACCGGCAATGAAACCTGGCAAAAGATTATGCCAGGCGAGTGGGCATTATTTTGTCTCGGGGAGCGTGTAGTTTGATGCCAGTTGCGGCTGAACGACTTCGTGGCTCAACGGCTTGCTGACGACGTAACGACCATCGACGACGGAAACGGTCGGTGGCTTACGCGTTTGTTCAAAGTAATCGTATCCTGGCTTTAACTGGGCCCAGAAATCTTTGTAATACGAAAACTTATGGCGCTGCATGTTGGCATCGGTCATGCGGAACGGGTAAATGCTCACCTGCACACTGGATTGCCCGAACACCAGCGCGCCGGTGACAAACTGGAAAATCTCATCAATGCCGTTATCGGTCATCGCGTAGCAGCCGACGGAAACGCAGGCGCCGTGGATCATCAGGTATTTACCTTCATAACCGTGTGCGCGATCGTAGGCATTAGGGAAACCAATGTTAATCGCTTTATAGAAGCGGCTATCCGGTTTCAGCTGTCCACGCTGAACGCTGTAAAACCCTTCCGGACTTTTGAAATCACCCTGACGCTGTTTCGGCCCTAAGCCACCGGAATAATTACAGATCTTATAACTGTCGAGCAATTGATACTGTTCGCCCATCTTGACGTACAGATCCAACGTTCGCTCTTCTTTGAAGATCTGGATATAAACGGGGGAGCCCATTAATTGCTGCTTATATTCTTTGCTGACAGGCGTAGTCGGGCTGCTGCTGCTCAGCAAACCGGCAAACGAAACGCACGGCAATAAAAGCATCGCAAGAAAAAATGCGATTTTACGCATACTGCTTATTCCTTGATAAAACGATTACACACGCCAGGACGGCAAAAAGAATCCCCAAATCGGATAAATCTGGATCTGGAGCGCTCACATTAGCACCAAGAGAGTTTTTCGCAAGTCTCTCGTGCGGCGTTTACACTTTAGTTTTTCTTTATACGGAAAATTGTGCTTAAAGGCAGTCAGACACTGGCTTGTTTTGCTGGTTAGCACACTGCATTTCGTCTTATTAGTGAAGAATGTCTATTCTATTGAATTTAAAAAATTAATTATTTAATAATCGAATATTAAAAAGGAATGATGGGCAATAGCGGTAGACTGCGGCGAACGTGTTTGACCAGGTATTCTTCTTTTCATGTTTTTTGTCTCTGCACCCCGTTGCTTCTTGCCGGGTCTGCTGTCTTTGTGTGTTGTGCTGTCTTTACCGTCTGTCGCCAAAGTTCAGCCCCATTTATCTGACGCCCATGTAAGCTATGCGGCGCACTTGCGGATGCGTAACCGCGCCCGGCTGCTGAAGCAGTATCACGCACAGGTAAAAAAGCAGGCAAGCTACGTGGTGGAAGGCAACGCAGAAAGTAAAAGCGCGCTGCGCCAGCAGAACCGAGCGCTGATTAAACAGCACCCGGAGTGGTTCCCTGGCCCACTAAAAGCCAGCGACCATCGCTGGCAGGAACTGGCTGAGAATGACCATTTTCTCAGTAGCAATCATCTACACAATATCACTGAAGTGGCCATCCACCGACTTGAGCAACAGCTCGGTAAACCCTATTTGTGGGGCGGTACCGATCCGGATGAAGGGTTTGACTGTAGCGGGCTGATTTTTTATGCCTACAACAAAATCCTGGCAGCAAAATTGCCCCGGACAGCGAATGAAATGTATCACTATCGACGGGCTACTATTGTCGCTAACCGCGATCTTCGCCGTGGTGATTTAGTGTTCTTTCATATTCACAGCCGGGATATTGCCGATCATATGGGCGTCTATTTGGGGCAGGGACAATTTATTGAATCACCGCGGACGGGAGAAACAATTCGGGTGAGCAATTTATCCGATGACTTCTGGCAGGATCATTATCTTGGCGCTCGTCGTATTCTTACGGAAAATACGATTCTGTAATCAAAAAGGCGGTGTAATGACACCGCCTCGGCAGGCGTTAACTTAACGCCCCCATGATCTTTAATTCCAGTTCATCCGGAACTTCGTTATAAGACAACACCTGTAGGCCCGGGGCAAACAGGCGCGCATAGCGCGCGAGCAAAGGACGTAACTGCGGCGCGACTAGCAGCACAGGCTCTTTCCCCGCCGCTTTCATCTGTTCTTTTATCTGCGGCATATTGGCCTGAAACTGATTCAGCATATTGGGATCGACCGGCACACTATCCAGCACCACTTTTCCACTTTGTTGAGCCTGATTCACCACATTCGCCAGCAGATTCTCCAGTTCACTATTCAGCGTATATACGGCAAGCTCATCTTTGCGCACAAACGGGTGGGTAATGCTGCGACGGAGCGCCAGACGCACATCTGCCGTTAACAAAATATGATCTTTGGTCACGGTGCTACTGGCGACAAGTACGGTGGCTATGGTGACGATATCGCGCAATGACACACCTTCGATAAGCAGCGCCCGGTACACTTTCAAGAGCTGGCTGTAATTCAGCGCTGCGCTCAAATCTTCCGCCAGACGTGGCGCCATAGAAGAGAGGCGGTTATGCAACTGCGTAATATCATCGTAATTAAACAGCTCTGGAATATAGTTACGAATGATCTTATTCACATGCGTCGCAATGACGCTGGCACTATCAATAACCTGGTACCCCATATTTAACGCTTTAGCTTTTTGCGCCGGAACAATCCAGGTGACCGGCATACCATAGGCTGGATCGTGGCCTAAAACACCGTCGATCTCGCCATAGGTTTCACTGGAGGGCAGCGCCATCAGCTTATCTGCGGGAATATCGGCTTCATCGGCCTTGATCCCATTGATAAAAATGGCGTACTGGGTCGGTTTAAGGCGGAAGTTTTCGCGGATGCGAATTTCCGGCAGCAGTACGCCGTTCGTGTCTGAGATCACCTGTCGCACACCGCGAATGCGTTGAGTGAGCGGATTCCCTTTGGATTTATCGACCAACGACACCAGCTTATATCCCAGGCTTAGGCTGATAGGTTCTATTAAGGGGATGGTTTCCCAACTGACCTGCTGCTCGGTGGTTTCAGCGATGGTTTTGGTCAGCGTTTCGAGATTTTTCTCGTCAGTCTCAGCCACCTTCGGTCGCTTGCTCATGCGCCAGGCGGTGAATCCCAGCAGGGCGCTGAAAATCAGGAAGGGGAAATGCGGCATCCCCGGCACGACTGCAAGCACAAACATAATGCTGGTGGCGGTATACAGCACGGAGGGGCTGGCCAGCAGTTGGCTACGCACGTCCGTGGCAATATCGCCGCTGTCGCTTACGCGGGTGACGATGATCGCTGCAGCTGTCGACAACAGCAGAGAAGGGATCTGGGCGACCAGGCCGTCACCGATGGTCATCAGGACGTATTGCTGGAAGGCGGCTTCGGCGCTTAAATCGTATTTAAAGATCCCGATACAGACGCCGCCAATCAGGTTGATAGCCAGGATCATCATCCCGGCGATGGCATCGCCGCGCACGAACTTTGACGCACCATCCATCGCGCCATAGAAATCCGCTTCGCCCGCTACGTCTTTACGTCGCGCTTGCGCCTGCGCCTGATTAATCAGTCCTGCGTTCAGATCGGCGTCGATCGCCATCTGCTTACCGGGCATGGCGTCCAGCGTAAAGCGGGCAGAAACTTCGGAGATACGCTCCGCACCTTTGGTCACCACGATAAAGTTAATGATCATCAGAATGATGAACACCACAAAACCGACGACAAAGTTACCGCCGATCACCACCTGACCGAAAGACTCAATCACCTTACCGGCAGCGCCTGCGCCCATATGCCCATGCAGTAACACCACGCGTGTTGACGCCACGTTCAGGGTCAAGCGCATTAAGGTGGTGATCAGCAAAATGGTCGGGAACAGACTGAATTCGAGCGGGCGTTTTGCGGAAACGGCCACCAGCAGCACCATCACCGCCAGCACGATGTTAAAGGTGAACAGAATATCCAGCAGGGCCGGTGGTAACGGCAGGATCACCATCGCCAGGATACACAGTATGACCAGCGGAATGCCGATGTTACCGTTACGCAGCAGCGCGAGGAATTGTTTAGTTGTTTTCGGCATCCAGTTTAAGAACCTCTTTTGGAATGGAAATATGTCTGTTCAGAGAAGGGCGGGTTTGGGAACCATCACGCCAGTGTTTCATTTGCAGTACATAGGTCAGGACGTGTGCAATCGCCCGATACAGTTGAAATGGGATCTGTTGATTCACCTGGGTGGTGTAATAAACGGAGCGTGCCAGCTTAGGAAACTCAACGATTTCAATATTGCTTTCTGCCGCTACCTGCCTGATATACAGCGCGATTTCATCGGTGCCTTTGGCAACCACGAAAGGCGCTGCGGCGCGTGACTGGTCGTACTGTAGCGCCACGGCATAGTGGGTTGGGTTGGTGATCACCACATCGGCTTTTGGCACAACTTTGCGAATTTGCCCCATCGCCATTTGCCGTTGCAGGCGACGGATCCTGGCCTTAACCTCGGGTTTACCTTCTTGATTTTTATACTCTTCTTTCACTTCCTGTTTCGTCATCTTCAGCCCTTTGGTGAACATTTTTTTCGCCAGAGGGACATCGATCACCGCAAAGAAAACAAACAGGATGACAAAGTTGCGCATGATGCTGCTGTACAGCGCCAGACCATCGCTGATGGCCTGTTTGAAATGAAGCTCTTGTAAGCCGAGAAACGCGGCAACGTTATTGCGTACGCTGATCCATAGCATCACCAGCAGCACTATCGCTTTGAGCGTCATCTTGCCGGTATCCACCAGATGATCGGTGGAAAACAGGCGACCAATCCCTTTGAGCGGGCTTAATTTGCTAAAGTCCGGCAAAATTTTCTTCGGCAGGAATAGCCAGCCTCCCGGAACCAGTGAGGCAAACAGCGCGGCAACCGGCATGGGTAACAGCGTCAGGATGAATTTCCCCAGAATCAGCAGATGGTGTTCAAGGAACTGACCGATGATGTCCGGGTCATTAATGTTCTGCGCGTACTGATGCACGCTGATAAAGCTTTCACGCACGAAATCTTCGTACCAGGGAAAGCTGCTGGAGATCACCATAAACGCGGCAAACAGACTGGCGGCAAGCCCCATATCTTTTGAACGCGGTATTTGTCCCTCTTGTCTGGCCTTGCGAAGTTTTTGCGCCGAGGGTTTTTCTGTTTTTTCTTCGCTACTGTTATCCGCCATAGTGCCCCTTCAGCGCGTCAAGCTGCTGTAAGACGAAATTCGCCAGGTGCAAATAGTGGTCTGGCAGGTTGTAAAGCAGAGTCGCAAAGCAGATCAGGCCCGCCAGCATGTTAATGGGAAAACCTAATGAGTACAGATTGAGCGGCGGCGCAATACGGTTTAGCAGACCAAAGCAGCCCTGAACAATCAGCATGATAAAGGTTGTCGGCAGCGCCAGCAGCGTGGCGGCAGCGAATACCCAGCCCAGCGCCAGAGAAATCGTGCGTAGAGATTGCGGATGCAACGCATTGCCAATCGGCCAGTAAGTAAAGCCCTTGAATAAAATGCTCACCAGCAGCAGATGCCCGTCCATGGCAAAAAACAGTATCACCGCGTAGATGTTGATCATTTCCGCCAGTACCGTCGTTGACGCGCCGCTGCTGGGGTCGTTCATCACCGCCATGCTCATCCCCATATTAAAAGAGAGGATTTGGCCCGCCAGTTGTAGCGCTAAAAATAAAAACTGCAGCATCAGGCCGAAAAGCATTCCCCACAGAAACTGCTCCGTGGTCAAAATAATACTGTTCATCGACAGCAGGCTGGTGGGCACCGGGTGGGGGATAAGCGGCGTAATGATAAAGGCCAACGCCAGTGACAAAATAATGCGTATACGTATGGTCAGCGCGGCATTATCCAGTACTGGTGCGTAGTGAATAAACGCCATAATGCGTACGAAGGGAAACCACATTCCCAGTATCAGATTACTTAACTGTGTAATATCGGTTTCGCGCATGTTAGTGCACCAGAATGGCGGCCTGAGTGAACAGATGCACGCAGAGATCGCTCAACTGGACGATCATCCATTTTCCGCAAATACCCAATACCGCGAGGGTGACGATTAGCCTGGGTAAAAAACTAAGCGTTTGTTCGTTAATCTGCGTCACAGCCTGAAAAATGCTGACCAACATACCGACCAGTAGGCTGGGAACGACCAACACACAGACTAAAATGATTACAACTTTTATACCGCTGGCAACGATGTCTGCGGCTACATCAATGGTTAGCATGTCTGATCTCCGTTAACCCAGTCCCAGACCGCGAATGCTGGAGGTTAGCGTCCCAACGGTCAGCGCCCAGCCATCAATAAGCACAAACAGCATTAGCTTAAAGGGCAGCGAAACGATCAGCGGTGACAGCATCATCATCCCCATCGCCATCAGTACGCTGGCGACGATCAGGTCGATCACCAGGAACGGAATGTAAATCATAAAACCTATCTGGAAGGCGGTTTTGAGTTCGCTTAGCACATAGGCGGGAACGATAATGGAGAGATCCTGATCGACTGCATTCCCTTTCGCGTTGGCGATCTCCATGATCTGCGCAATCGCTTTTTTATTGGTCTGCGCCAGCATAAAGCGCTTCAACGGCGAGGCGGCAGTGCTTAGCGCGTCGGGGAGCGTGATTTGATCGTTTTCAAAAGGGACAACGGCATGATCGTAAATATTGAGCCAGATTGGGCGCATCACCAGCATGGTTAACGACAGCGCAATGCCAATCAATATGCGGTTCGGCGGCGTTTGTTGCAGCCCTAACGCCTGACGCAGCAGGGAAAGAACAATAATAAAACGGGTAAAACAGGTCATCATCAGCACCAGGGTAGGCAGAATGCCCACCAGGGTCATCAGGATCAGGACCTGGATTTTTACGCTGTACTCTTGGCTATTTCCGTGCGAAATCACATTCAGCAACGGGATATCTCCCCCTTGCGCGCAGGCAAAGGGAGAAAGGATGAGTAACGAGATACCCAGTAAGAGCGTGAGTGTTGGCGCGCGTTTCATGGTGCAAGGTCGTTGATTTCATGCGTGTTGAATTCAAGGACGCGCAGGCCATATTTCTCGTTGACCACAACCACTTCAGCCTTACCTAGCAGGATATTATTGACCTTAATATCCAGCGGTTCACCGGCGAGTTTATCCATCTCAATGACGGTGTCGTCATCAATGTTCAGCAGGTCGGCCAGCATCACCTCCACGGACGAAACTTCCAGCGTTAGCGTGACCGGAATACGTTTGAGTAATGACATCGACTCGGAAAAACGGTCTTCTAAACGCGCCACCAGCTTTTCTGTAACAGACGGCGCGGGTGGCGTAGTCGCTTCGGGGGCTAACTCGAAACCTTGCTCTAAAATATCTTCTGGCTTACTCATAGGATTTCTCCGTCTTGCTCGTTAATTCGGACAAAAACAGTTTGTCTTTATCCTCTACGATCAGGGCATTAAATAATTCGGATTTCCCGATATACACAGGAAAAGTATCAGGCATCGCAATCGGTAAAATATCGCCGGGTTTAATCGTCGTCAGGTCGGCAACATTCAGCGGAATTTCTGCAATCTTCACGTTCATGGTTAGCGGCAGCGTATGGATAATTTCTTTGATCAGCGTTTTTTTACGCGTCTCAGCGCTGGCTTTATCAATCTGCTTTTTTTTCTCGCCGTGCTCGCTATGGCGGATTAAATTCAGAATGTAATCGGTATGCGAATCGTCCAGTAAGATGCGGAAACTGCAATTCTCATCATCACCTAATACAAATGTAAGCTGATAAGCCCAGTGGGTTTGTATGGTGCTGCTGTCGGGTTTGAGTGTCAGTGGAATACCGGATATATTTTTATTAAAAATGGTATTACAAATATCCAGCGCCAGTCTGCTTCGCAACCGGATTTCTGTTTTGGTTGGTAAATCATCCTGTGACTTCTCGTCGGCGAGAGATGATGCCAATCCATAAAAGTTACCTAATAACATTAACAATAATGCGCGGTCGATATCAAAGGCCAGATGCCCAACCTGAGAAACTAATAATTCCGCACTTTTATTGATAACATCCATCTCGCAGTGTATTTTTTTAAGTGTTATATTTGTGCGATGTTTTTTCAGGAAGTAGTTTCCAAGATGTGATTCAATTGTATCAAAACTTCCCGTAAACATAGTCGGCAGACGATGATATGGACGTCCAAGCCGGTTTCCTTCAAGTTTAAAGATTCCGGGCGTTTGACTATATTTCAGCATGGTACGCTTTCTCAGCTGTAATTTCTGGGGCGGTTGAATTGATATCAAATCCCGCGGTTATCAAAAGAAATACAAATTCGCTTAATTTATTGTTCATCCTTGACGCTATTCTCATAGTGTTGAAGTCCATTAGATACGAAATACCGTACCCACTCACGTCTATGGAGTAGGGCTGGATATTAGATATTTTACCCCTCTCCTCTGCAAGTTATTAATGGCGTTAGGTTGTAATTAAAAAATAATTAATTACATATACGTGATGTTTCTCGCTTACTGCTTGTCGCAGATTAGGCTTCCCCCTTATGTCTATTTTTTATGCTATCACTAACGTAATGTATTGTTTTTAAATGAATAATGTTTTTATTATCTTTTAATTTGAGATTGTTAATGGTACTGGTGTTAGTATTTTTTTAGGAAAAACCCTATTTGAAAATAGTCTTCAATAGGGCTGCCCTTTGATGGGGTGGTAAAACATGAGCAAGGATGGGATTAAGACATGGCACGGGCGATATCTATTATTCGATGATTGTGCTTTGGAATGATTTGTATATTTCTCGTAACGGATGTTAACTTTACTTCTAAGTGTAAATAATCATGTTTGAACTTATTGCCGAAGCAGCCTCAAGCATTAATGTTTTTTCAATGGCAAGGCGTATTGCTGCTTTTAATGTTCCTGTACTTATCCATGGCGAAACCGGTACGGGTAAAGAATGTATCGCCAAATTTATCCACTCGATTGCATTTGCGCAGGAGGCTTCAGCGCCTTATATCGGTGTGAACTGCGCAGCTATTCCTGAAAATATGCTTGAAGCAACGCTCTTTGGTTATGATAAAGGGGCGTTTACCGGGGCGGTGGCCACCGTACCGGGAAAGATGGAATTAGCCAATAATGGTACATTACTGCTGGATGAGATCGGTGACATGCCTTTGGCGCTACAGGCCAAAATACTGCGTGTATTACAGGAACAACAGGTTGAGCGTTTAGGCAGTAACCGTATAATCAAACTGAATTTCCGTTTAATCGCCTGCACCAATAAGAATCTTGAAGAAGAGGTTGCCGCAGGACGCTTCAGAGAAGATCTCTATTATCGCATGTCAGTGATTCCGTTGACCATGCCACCGTTGCGCGAGCGTATGGAAGACATTATTCCGCTGGCGGAATCCTTTATTAAAAAATATTCCACGGTGTTGGTAAAAAATATCAAGCTTTCTGAATCGTCACGCCGGGCATTACTGAGCTATGCGTGGCCGGGTAATGTTCGCCAGCTTGAGAACGCCATTCAGCGAGGAATGATCCTTAATCGTGATGGCGTTATTTATCCCGATACCTTAGGTCTGCCGTCCATTGAGTCCGATTCCTGGAGCGAGCCGCAATGGCAGCCAAAACCCTCTGCGCAAATCACCACCAGCGACAATCTGGGCCAGCATGGTCGCAGCGCGCAATATCAATATATCGCTGACCTGATGCGCAAATATCAGGGTAATAAAACCAAAATCGCTGATTTATTAGGAATTACTCCACGTGCGCTTCGTTATCGTCTGGCATCAATGCGAAAACAGGGAATAGAAATCTTTTCCTGAATCAGTCTGTGGTACCGAGAACGCTTTTCTAATTTTAAGAGTAGGTCATGAGCATAAATACGATAGCCCCAGCCAGTACGATGCAGACGCAAATGATGCAGGACATGCAGCAGATGAAAGCGGTCGCACAAGCCCCTGTCCTTTCGCCGATGCAGATTAACGCCGTGGGTGCGCAGTCTGCATCATCTCCGGTTTCGTTTGACCGTGTTATGCAGGGCGCGCTCAACCATGTTGATCAATTTCAGCAGGTCGCAGAGCAAAAACAAACGGCCATCGAGATGGGGAAAAGCGATGACCTCGCGGGGGCGATGATCGCCAGTCAGCAGGCATCGTTATCGTTTTCCGCGCTGGTGCAGGTACGTAATAAAGTCGCTTCCGGATTCAACGACCTGATGAGCATGTCAGTCTAACGCTATGAATGAACTAATAAAAAAAGTAACTCAGTTTTTACCCTCGTTCTCTTTCAGGCTGGATGGTAATAAACGCCTGGCATTACTGGCGGCAGCGGCTATTGCGGCCACCGCCATTATTGTCAGCGTGTTGTGGAATGGCAACCACGGCTATGTTTCGCTTTACGGTAGCCAGGAGAATATCCCGGTTTCGCAGATAGTCACCGTGCTGGATGGTGAAAAACTGGAATATCGCATCGATCCGCAAAGCGGACAAATTCTGGTTCCGGAAGAGACTTTGTCTAAAACGCGAATGACGCTGGCGGCGAAAGGCGTGCAGGCCATGCTGCCCAGCGGCTATGAGCTGATGGACAAAGACGAAGTGCTGGGCGCCAGCCAGTTTGTGCAGAACATTCGCTATAAGCGGAGCCTGGAAGGCGAACTGGCGCAAAGCATTATGACGCTGGATGCTGTAGAGAGCGCCCGAGTGCATCTGGCGCTCAATGAAGAGAGTTCCTTTGTCGTCAGCGACGAGCCGCAAAACAGCGCCTCGGTGGTGGTGCGTCTGCATTATGGCAGCAAGCTGGATCTCGACCAGGTGAATGCCATCGTGCACCTGGTATCCGGCAGCGTGCCTGATTTGAAAGCTGCGCAGGTCAGCGTTGTCGATCAGGCGGGGAATTTATTGTCCGATGGTATTGGCGCGGGTGAAGCGGTTTCTGCGGCGACGCGTAAGCGCGACCAGATCCTCAAAGATATTCAGGATAAGACCCGCGCCAGTCTCGCAAATGTTCTCGACTCGCTGGTCGGAACCGGTAACTACCGGGTAAGCGTGATGCCGGATCTCGATCTGAGCAATATCGACGAAACCCAGGAGCATTACGGTGACACACCGAAGGTGAACCGTGAAGAAACGGTGCTGGATAGCGATACCAACCAGATCGCTATGGGGATCCCTGGCTCGCTGAGTAACCGTCCTCTGTTGGCGGCAAATCAGGTGGCGAATGGCACCAATGGAACCGCGCCAGAGGAGTCTCACCAGCCAGCCGCACTGTCAAAGCACAGTGAGAACAAGCGCGACTACTCGTGGGATCGTAGCGTTGAGCATATCCAGCATCCTGGTTTCGACATTAAACGTTTAAATGTGGCCGTGGTACTTAACCAGAGCGCGCCTGCGTTGAAGAACTGGAAACCGGAACAAACCACGCAATTGACGGCACTGTTAAATAACGCCGCCGGGATTGATGCCAGGCGTGGCGACAATCTGTCCTTATCGCTGCTTAATTTTGTGCCGCAGTCGATTCCCGTCGAGCCGGTGGTCCCCTTATGGAAGGATGACAACATTCTGGCCTGGGTGCGTCTGATTGGTTGCGGCCTGCTGGCTCTGCTGTTGCTGCTGTTTGTTGTTCGTCCGGTCATGAAACGGTTGACCGCCGAACGTCGCCGGACGTCGACGCCAGAGCTGGCGCTGGACGCCGCACCGATCGCTATTGCTGCGGACAAACCCCATTTTGCGGCCGCTGAAGATGAGCGCAAAAATATCGAACTGCCTTCTTTCCCTGGTGACGACAACCTGCCTTCGCAGAGCTCCGGTCTGGAGGTGAAGCTGGAGTTCCTGCAAAAACTGGCGATGAGCGACACCGATCGCGTAGCTGAAGTTCTCAGACAATGGATTACCAGCAATGAGCGAATTGACAATAAATAACGGCAGCAGCAAAAGCTACCTGGAACAGGCCGCAATTTTATTGCTGTGTCTGGGCGAGGAGGCGGCAGCTACGGTGATGCAAAAACTCAGCCGCGAAGAGGTGGTTCGCCTGAGTGAAAACATGGCGCGTCTGTCTGGGGTAAAAACCAGCATGGCCAAAAAAGTGATCAATAACTTTTTTGATGAATTCCGTGAGCAGAGTGGTATCAACGGCGCATCGCGTTCCATGCTGCAAGGGATCCTCAATAAAGCGCTGGGCACAGAAATCGCCAGTAGCGTGATCAACGGGATTTACGGCGATGAGATCCGTTCGCGGATGGCGCGTTTACAGTGGGTGGAACCGCGCCAACTAGCGATACTGATCTCAGAAGAGCATTTGCAGTTACAGGCCGTATTCCTTGCCTTCCTGACGCCAGAGATCTCGGCCACGGTACTGTCTTACATGAATGAGTCGGTGCAAAACGAGATCCTTTATCGGGTTGCCAAACTCAACGATGTAAACCGCGACGTCGTGGATGAGCTGGATCGTTTGATCGAGCGTGGGCTGTCGGTGCTTTCCGAACATGGTTCGAAAGTGAAAGGGATCAAGCAGGCCGCGGATATCGTTAACCGCTTCCAGGGGAACCAACAGGTGATCCTCGATCAACTGCGCGAACGCGATGAAGATGTTCTCGAACAGTTGCAGGACGAAATGTACGACTTCTTTATTCTGAGCCGCCAAAGTGACGAAGTGCGCCGTCGTCTGCTCGACGAAGTGCCGATGGAAGACTGGGCGGTGGCGCTGAAAGGTACCGAAGCGTTGTTGCGTCGTTCGATTTATGCCGTGATGCCTAAGCGTCAGGTACAACAGCTGGAGGCGATAACGTCGCGTCTGGGGCCGGTTCCGGTGAGTCGTATTGAACAGATACGCCGTGAAATCATGGGAATTGCCCGCGAGCTTGAGGAAGCGGGTGAAATTCAGTTGCAGCTGTTTGCTGAACAGACGGCGGAGTAACACATGGCGATTGAAACCATTCGTGGTCGTTACCGGCTGCATCGTTTTCCCCCTCGCCAGCGCCATTTGCAGACTGAACAGCTTACGCCGGGGATCACACCGGCGGATTATCAGCGCCAACTGATGGACGGTTTCCAGGAAGGGCTGCAAAAAGGTTTTGAACAAGGGATGACCGAAGGCCAGGAGCAGGGCTTTCAGGAAGGTCATCTGAAGGGGCACGATGAAGGCCGTCGTCAGGGATACACTGAAGGCAGCCTGGCCGGGCAGCAGGAAGGGCGCAAGCAATTCGAGCAGGCTGCCCAGCCGCTGGAGGCTATCTCCGGCAAAGTGAATGACTATCTGGCGCACGTTCAGCGTAAACAGCGGGAAGACCTGTTACAGCTGGTTGAAAAGGTTACCCGCCAGGTGATTCGTTGTGAGCTGGCGCTGCAACCGACGCAGCTATTGTCGCTGGTCGAAGAGGCTATTTCGGCCTTTCCGGCGATGCCTGAGTCGTTACAGGTGCTGCTGAGTAACGAAGAATTTAACCGCATTAAAGATGCCGCTCCTGAGAAGGTCGCTGCATGGGGACTGACGCCATCTCCCGATCTGCAGGCGGGCGAATGCCGGGTGATTACCGATAAATCCGAGCTGGATATTGGCTGCGAGCATCGACTCGAGCAATGTATGTCGGCACTCAAAGAGTCGCTGCTGCCGGAGCCGACGGGTGAGTGATCTTTCCAGCTTCGACAACGCGCTGCGTTCCATTGAGTCGATCCCTTTAGCTCGGGTAGCCGGGCGACTGGTGCGCGTGAACGGTATTTTGCTGGAGAGCGTGGGTTGCCCGTTGGTAACGGGCCAGTTATGCCGCGTTGAAAGCGCCAACCATACGCTGATCGACGCGCAGGCGGTGGGATTTAATCGTGATATCACCTACCTGATGCCCTTCAAACACCCTGTCGGACTGATGGCGGGGGCGCGCGTATTCCCCGAAGAAAAAGCCCAAGAGATCCTGATTAGCGAAAGCTGGTTGGGGCGGGTGGTCAATGGCCTGGGCGAACCGCTGGATGCCAAAGGCCGTCTGACCGGCAATGATGTGCTGCCGCCGCAGGCACCGTCTATCAACCCCCTCACGCGTCGGTCGGTGAATCAACCGCTGGATGTAGGTGTAAAAGCAATCAACGGGTTGTTAACTATCGGCAAAGGTCAGCGCGTGGGATTGATGGCCGGCAGCGGCGTGGGAAAAAGCGTGTTGTTGGGGATGATCACCCGCCAGACTAAGGCCGACATCGTGGTGGTGGGGTTAATTGGTGAGCGTGGCCGTGAGGTGAAGGAATTTATCGATCACTCGCTGGGCGCGGAAGGGTTGGCAAAATCTATCGTCGTCGCGGCTCCGGCAGATGAGTCGCCGTTGATGCGTTTGAAAGCCACCGAACTTTGTCACTCTATCGCCGCCTGGTTTCGCGATCGCGGACATCACGTTTTACTGCTGGTGGATTCGTTAACCCGTTATGCCATGGCGCAGCGCGAGATTGCGCTGTCGCTGGGGGAACCTCCGGCGACGAAAGGCTATCCGCCATCGGCGTTCGGCATGATCCCTAAACTTGTGGAAAGCGCCGGCAACAGCGAAAGCGAAGGCTCAATGACCGCCATTTACACGGTGCTGGCGGAAGGAGACGATCAGCAGGATCCGATCGTTGACTGCGCGCGCGCGGTGTTGGATGGACATATCGTTCTTACCCGTAAGCTGGCGGAAGCCGGGCATTATCCAGCTATCGATATTGGGCAGTCGATCAGTCGATGCATGACGCAGGTTACGCCCAACGAACACCAACAGTCGGCTCGTCTGCTAAAACAAAACTACGCCGCTTATATGGAAATTAAGCCGCTGATCCCGTTGGGGGGCTATGTTGCCGGAGCCGATCCCGGCGTTGATAAAGCTGTCAAAGCGTTCCCCGCTATCGAGCGTTTCCTGCGTCAGGAGGTGAGTGAACCCGCCTCACTTGAGCTGGTGCAAAGTCGCTTACAGGCCCTTTTCCCCCAGGCAAAGAAAACGGAGGGTAAATAATCATGCGACAAATTATCGATACCCTGGCGCAGTTGCAGCGCCTGCGGGATAAATCAGTCAAAGACATGACGGTCCAGCTGGCTAAACAGCAGCAGGTCTGTACCGGCTTTGACAATAACATCAAAGCACTGGGCTACCTGATTCAAAAAACCGGCACTGGCGTAGAGGTCCCTTCCGTTGAGTCGCTCAAAAATGTGACCGGATATAAAGGCACATTACGCACGGTTATTGCCTGGCAAGAGCAGGAGAAAACGCTGGCTAAAATCAAAGAGCAGCGTATTCAAAAAAATCTGGTTGCCGCGGCCTGCGAAGAGAAAATTGTCTCTATGACGTTGGCAGATAAGCGTTACGCGCTGAGCAATGAAGCGCAGGTAAAAGAGCAAAAAGCCGTTGATGAAATTGCTACGCAGTGCTGGTTAAGACAGAAGACGCTGGGAGTGGTATGAAAACGATCATTACGTTCGGCACGTTTGATGTTTTTCATATCGGGCATCTGCGTATTCTGCAACGTGCCAGGCAGTTGGGGGATCGACTGATTGTCGGAATCTCTTCAGATGCGCTAAATATGCAGAAAAAAGGCCGAGTGCCGGTTTACAGCCAAAGCGATCGCATGGGGATTATTGCCGGACTGAAATGTGTGGATAGCGTGTTTCTCGAAGAGTCGCTGGAGCAAAAAGCGGACTATATTCGCCAGTTTAACGCCGATACGCTGGTGATGGGCGATGACTGGGCAGGGCGCTTTGATAGTTTGTCGTATCTGTGCGAGGTGGTCTATTTCCCCAGAACACCATCTATATCCACCACCTCAATTATTGAGGTAATTACCAACCAAAATTCAAATCTATAAAATAATATGAAAATAAGACTATTCATTGAAACTAGAGAAGTTACGCTGCCGCTTCAAATGTCTAATTTTATTCAAGGTATGGATGGAGTGGTTAATATATTATTTACTTGTTCTGATAAATTGAGTGGGAAATGGCTGGGAGAGAATTCAAATCTTGTTCTTAAATATAATGAATCAACTTTACTGTCTGCGCTGGATAAAATATCGCAAGTGCTCATTAAACACTCGCCAACGACACTAGATATCCATGTTGCACTGGCTGAAAGCTATAATTTACTTATTCCGTTATTAATGAGGTTAAATGCTCTTCGGTCGTTAATCCATCTTCATGTTTATGAAGGAGAGATGGCTGAACTCGTTGCTGCTTCTGCACTTGAAAAAATCCCTGTAAATGTATTAGATAAATTAACTTCTGGGTATGCTAATGCTATAAATATTGCGTTAAATAAAAACCATCATATACCAAAAGAGGATTGGAATATTGCTGCCGGGTATGCATGGCATAAAGTATTAACAACAACATATTATCTACAGGAGAATAGCGCATTTAAAAAATCAATGAAGTTACCTTGTAGTAATGTGCCGATAGTTGATGAGCGTAAAATAACGGATTTTCTGGAGCTATTCAAGATACCATTTAGTATTTATTCTCAATTAAGAAAAATAAGCTCGTCATCTCTACTATTACTCAGCACTTCGCCTCGCTTTCCCTCTATGAAAAAACAACATCAGGAAGCGCTTGTAGAAGTTATCCTTCATGCAATAAATGAATGTGCAATTACTAAAGATAAAATTATACTCTTTCGTGAACAAAAAGATGGGGAAGTTGATAGTGAAATATTACGTCGGTTAGGCTACATGGTGATCAAGCTCCCAGATTTAATCACCGTCAATTTATTAAAGGTTTTACAAATATTACCTGTAACCGTTGCCGGATGTTTTTCCGACGAACTGTATCAAGTGCCAGAGCAAAATATTCTCTTTTTGCTAACAACAAACTTACCAAAGGAGACTGATAAATACGTTAGTCAGATTAATCTCGATAGTAAAAAAAATTATTATGTAAATGAGTTGGGGGGTGTTAAAACCGGCTCGTTTAAAAAAAGGCTGTTCTATTGTCCTGGATCTATGGGGGATGCGATCTACGCTTTAGGTTGCCTGACTGCATTTAGAGAACATTATGATGAGGAATTTATCTTTATTGCACATAAATTATATCATGATCTCATCATTTCAAGTCCTATGGTTTCCCAATATTGGGATGCTAATGCATTGACAGAAGAAAATATTATTGATGCTGAGATAGCGCGTCAGGAAGATAAATTTCATTTTCTTGGCCGCTGGGAAGATATTGTTGCATCTCGACATATGACGGATGCATTTATCGGTGATGATATTCAAAACCATTCCTTGAGCAATAAACAGCCTATTATATCATTGGTATCATTAGATAAGAGCAATGTTGATGATTTTATTCAGGTTAATGGATTGCAGAAAGAAAAAATAGTTTTATTGCATCCTAATATTGGTTCTCCGAATAGGACGTGGACCGAAAAAGGATGGAATCAGCTCGCGAAATATTTTATTGCTGCAGGCTGGAAAGTTATCATTATTGGCAGCGATAATAATAAGTATCAGGAGAAGAAGATGATGGATATAGATATCCCAGAGGCTATCGATTGCATTAATCAGTTCTCTATGCTTGAGATGATTTATCTGATGGAACGCTGTCAGTTGCTGGTTGCGTGCGACTCTGGCCCAGTTGCGCTTGCTGGACTCACATCAATCGCAATTTGTGGGTTGTACTCCATTATTCCGGCCAGATACCGATTGCCTTACAGGAATGGAAAGTATGGATGGAATGCTATGGGTATTGATACGGGATGCCAGTATGGTCAATGCGGACACCTGATCATGAGTCCGCAATTCTTTAAAAACAAACTAGGTAAAGAATTTATGCCACCACGAGGTGATGAGTTTTCTATCTGGTGTCCAAATGATAAAAAATATCGATGTTTGAAGAAAATTACTGCTGAATATTTTTGGCATCAGATTCAATTGTTTTTGAACTCTGATAGTTATGTGGGCAATTTTTAGATGTTTAATTAACTACATTATATGGAGTAATTATGGGTTTTTTAGGGCGATTTCCTTTACACAGAATTGTTGAAGAGCACCAGGTGACACATCTAATTGAAACTGGATACGGTATTGGGAATTCATGTCGAATGGCATTATCAGCTGGTTTCAATCATGCGCTATCTTGTGAGATCTATCAACCATTATATGAAAAAGCATTACAAGAAAAAAATGACAGCATTACGATTTTTCCCGATGATAGTTTATCATTTCTGAATTTGGAGCAAGTCAATGGGATTTTGAAAAATCATCGTAGTCTTGTCTTTTTGGATGCGCATTATCCTGGTTCTGATTACTGCAACGAAAAATATCATAGCGACGAATGGGATAAAGATATTCGCTTGCCGCTTATTAACGAGTTGCGAGTGCTGAGAGGTAAAATTGACAATGCAATCGTTATTATTGATGATTGTAGAATATATCTAAAAGATTTTGCAGTAACAAGTGGTTCTTTACCCGAATATGCCGATCATGGGTTCGATAATGCCAGTGAGTTTATTGAATTATTAGAAAGTTTTGCCGATACACACGCCTTATACTGGTATGCTGAAGACACCGGATACGCTGTTTTATGGCCACATGCTTTAGCCGGGGAAGTGATCAAACCTCTAATTTTACCTGGCGATATTACCAGTCAATTTCTGATTAATCGGGGGGTTGTGGGTACGACCAGTATGTCTGTAAATCGCCGACTCATGGATGCCCGGTTTACTTCTCGTTGGTTTGTAGGTGCTGGATTGGATATTGGTGGTGGGCCTGACAGTATTGGTATTTACCGATCGCTTTTCCCACTAATGAGAACTGTGACTGTTTATGACTTACCACAAGGTGATGCCCAATATTTAGACAATGTTAGTGATGATAGTTTTGACTTTGTGTATTCTGCACATTGCCTGGAACATGTGGTTGACCCGTTTGTCGCTATCAATAATTGGATGCGAGTACTTAAACCAAATGGTCATCTCATTATAACAATTCCTGATGAAGATATGTATGAGCAAAAAGTTTGGCCATCGACTTTTAACTCCGACCACAAGCATACTTTCAGTATTTTCAAGAAAAATAGTTGGTCACCCGTTTCGATAAATGTATTGGAATTGATTCAGGCGATAACTACAAAGCATGATGTTCAAAAAATAGAATTGCTTAACCATAGCTACTTAGCAGGGCTTCCTCGATTTGATCAGACACGCACACCATTTGCGGAAAGCGGTATCGAGATTGTTATAAAAAAAACGCCCCAGTAAAATAAAAAACCACCGATTTAACGGTGGTTTTAATAGCTGGTTTATATCAGGAATTAGTTAAACAGTTTTTTCTGTAAACTATGTAAGAGAGCATTTGTATGGACACTATCTGCTTCCGTAAGTAATGCCACGATCTCTTTAGCGGCCCTTTGCCCTGCCTGGCCATCCATAAACGCATCACAATAATGGTGGCGAATTTCGGCTAACGGTGCTTCAAGCGCAGTCCAGTCAAATGCATCAGACAGCGCACTGCGCAACGCCTGTATATCCTGGGCTACCGGGAGAACGTCGCGGATACGTTGATCGGCGCTGTCTGGGGTCGAGAAACTTTGTTGGCCATCCAGCAGCGAGGTCATCTCTGGCCAGCTCAGTAAAATGACGCGTTTATTCATATGAATGGCATCAAAAATAAAGCCGCTGCTGTCCGTCAGGACGTAATCTGCCTGCGCCATAAGCGCCAGCAGGTGCTGCGGATCGTCAATTCGGTTTTTTAAGTAGCGCTGCGCCAGCACCAGCGAGGCACTTTCTTCCGGCCTGTGCAGAGTGCCATGGTGCAGTTTGGTGACGACGTTGTATTCATGGCTTAATCGGCTGAGCTGTTGTGCCCAATGGGGGAGCGAGCTTAGCGCGCCATAGGTTGGTGCATACAGGATGGTCTGCTTTTTCGCATTTAGCTTCACGCTTTTTGGCAGTGCGGTATCGTAAGTATGGTTATGCCATTCATCGAAACGGGGATTACCCACCACTTTGGCGCTGCCGCCAATATCAACCGCGTGCTGGCTATAGTGGCTGTAGCAGAGAATTCGATGATAAAAGGCATTCCACCAGGCATGATTCCATGCTTCTTTCGCCAGTCCATACATCGTCCGTACATGGGTATCCGCCAGCCCGTTCAGTAACGGGGTGTAATAAGGGCTGACAAGACATTTGAAGCGTTGACGTTTCTCAATCACCACAGAAAGACGCGTTCCGCCCAATAGGGGATCGTTAATGGTTTTAATTGTTGCGGTCATTTCATCCAGAAACGACGCGTGTATTTTGTCGCTGACCAATAGAGAGCAGGTGTGCCCCATCGCCTGTAGCTCGGTTATGATCGGGCGATAGACCGCGTAGTGCAGCGACGTTTCCATATAGAAACCAATAGCATCTGTTCGGGTGGCAATAGAAGGGAGCGGGGCATCAGTCAGTGCGTTGACGGCATCGGGTTTCTTATTGATTTTATTGAAGTAGTAGCCAATATTATCGGTTTCTTTTTTCTCGATATCGCTATAACCTGGGCGCTGATAGCAGATACTCGGATAGCAGGAAAGCCATTTTCCGTCACGTAGCAGCGGCTGCCACTGTCCTTCGAGGGTCTCTGAAAGGTCATATTCCATTTGCTGAGCCAGAACCGGGTAATAGCTGTTGTTAACCAGATAGGCGCACACCTTATTGCAATCGCGGGCATGAATCATCCCAGTCAGGCTTTTTAATATGCTTCCGCGTTTAATTTCACCGCCGAGGAGAATGACCTCCCACGGAAATTTAGGCAGGGCATTAAGCAGCGAGCTAAGTACCCGAATATGTTTTTCTTGTTTCAGAATAACGGCGTCATCTTCAAGCAGCAGATAATTTTTCCATCCCATTTGTTGTGCCAACTTGAGTGCCCGAAGATGGGATTGACGGCGACCAATCTGGCCGTTAGTGGCAACTGACGCGGCAATGCGGGTGATCTTTTCCTTTGGGAAATTGAGAAACCCCAGCTCTTGTTGGATGTGCGCTAAACGATCCGGGCGTGAGTCCAGGTTTACGATCACCACCTGATCGATATAATCCCACTGGATCGGTTGATGATGAGTAGCGTTATGCAGGCTTTGATACCAGTTTTTCAGCATCGGGTCGGTAATCGCCTGCGCCAGCGGGGTTTCCAGTGGCTCGCTGCTTCCCAACACAAAGTCTTTGTCGAACGTATTTTGGCTGTGTGAGATACAAATAATGGTACGTTCACCCGGCAATTGCAGCGGGTTCGCGGTGAACTGGTTAGTGAATCCCTTTTCTTCACCTAAATTACACTCATCATCATAGCGGTGGTTCTTCAGGTAATTACGATGGTAACAGAAAGTGCCGTTGAGAATATTTTGTGGGCCAAAGCTGCGTGTTTTGAATATCCGGTTGATGTGGCTGTACCAGATGGGGATTTGATCGGAACCTGAAATCAACGCCCGGTGGCGCTGCATCATGTCGATGGTGTAAGAGATTTTATCCGCTGGATAATAGTCATCATCATCCATACAGAGAATATATTCACCTACCGCCAGCGCATTGAGCATATTGCGCTTTTTACCCAGATCGAGCTTTTCCGGGTGGTAGATATAACGAATATTATATTTCTCTGGGTGGTTCTGCGTTAGCCGGTCAATGATCGACTGATGGCTTTGCGGAGAATCATCCAGGATCACCAGTTCCCGCCGGTCAGCAGGGTAGTCCTGATAACGGAACATATACAGCAAATAAGGTAAGAAAACGCCGCGGTTCCATGTTGGCGTGATAACGCTGACAAACGGTTTTTCGCGGCCAGTGTCGAGCGTTTTAACGATGCCAGTCAGGGCGGAACGTGCTTTAGAGGATTCAGACATGGTGATGTGTATTCGCGGTTCGAAAAAGGACCGGGCATTCGCCCGGCCAACAGGCACTAACGTGTAATCAGGGAGAACGCCGAGAGCAGTGGATCTCCCGGAAGCATGTCCAGAATATGCTGACGTAACGAATGGGCATTCTCGCCGTTGCGCCACGCTTCAAACAACGCGAAAAGGGCGTAAATTTCGTCATGGTTTAGCGCAGAATCATCCATCGTCCACAGGCAAAACAGAGTGCGAATCATAAAGACGTCAGCCGCCAGCCAGAAGAAACGCTGCAGTGTGCTTTCACTCTCATGCTGTGGGAAGGTGTCGTGGTACAAGCGATAAATCAGATAGTTGCTGAAAATCCATGCTTCTTGAGCGAAATGGCGCTCCCAGGTCTGCAGCCACTGATCCTGTAACTGCTGCTGAAGCATGGCTTCACTGTTCGCATCCTGCAGCATCAGCAGGCTGACCTGCAGAGGTAATGTGAGTTTACGCGTACTTTCCGGCAGCAGATCCCAATTGAATTCACAACCGCCCATACGGGTAATTAATTCACGCTGTAGCTGGGGCAGGCTGGGCAGTTGCGCAAATTGCTCCTGCAGTTTTCCTTCCTGTACATGGCCTGCGAGGATCTGTGGCAACGATGCCAGCTTTTCCAGCACCGCTTCACTATCGCCTGGGCATTTTTCGGAAAAAGAGAGCATGATCCCCAGCGCATACAGGCGCAGCTCCGGCGATAAACCTGGAAGTGTGATGGTATGCAGAGCGGATTGATTCAATACCTGATCGCGTGGGGATAGCGCCGGGCTGTCCGGGTTGGCCGCACATTTTGAATGATGCAAGACAAAGGTATTGGGAGCGCCTAATACAGCCTGACAGCTGGCCAGATCGGTTAAGACCAGACTCTGACGCACTTCCGTTTTCCAGCACAGGTTAACCCGTAAAGCGGAATCCGGATGGCGGGATAAAAACAACCGGACAAAGTCAGGTTCATAACAATCAATCATACTCATAATCTGTTCTCAGCAATCCCAATATTCAAAATCTGTTTATGACGTTGCAATATCCATGCCTGAATTTTAATTTCATTTATATCAATTAGTTAGGTGAATCGCGGAAAGCAGGTTTCCGCGTCAGGGAAGGGCGTTTAGCGCTGATAAATAAAATCCGGCTCGGTACCTAAAAAAGCCTGAATAAATTCATACTGGCGGATCAGCAGATCGCCGTTTTTTTCGTTGTACGCCTTGCAGCGTTTCGCTTTTTGCTCAAGGCTTTGCCACCAGCCCTCTGCGGCACTTTTCTGTACGCCCGGCAACCAGCTAAAGACCTGCTCTATCCCTGCACGATTGACGCTTACGCCCAGCAGTTGCAGGATCGAACGGCGCTGTTGGCTGCTGTTTTGCAACTGCTCATAATTCTGTTGAATAAGTTCATTGATGGCCAGCAGCTCGTCGCTGTCGCGACGGATCATACACAGACGTTGTTGTTCCAACTGGTGTCTGAGCGCGTCATACCGCGTTCCGTCTTCACGAATGCCCTGAAGCAGAGTTTTCACCTGCTGTAGCCTGGTGCTCACTGTTGTAGCCTCTTATTTCTGGAAAAAGCTGAGCATGTCCCCAGCCAGTTGATCGGTATCAACCTGCAAATCGCCTGAGGCCAGCATGGCCTGCATTTGCGCCACTTTGTCGTAATCAACGTCACTTTGTGTATCACTGTTCAGCGTTTGCTGCGCCGTTTGTAATCCCGCCTGAGTAATATCATCGGCGGAAAGCGATGCGGAACTGGACGTGCTCGTCTGCACGCTGCTCTTGTCTGCACGTGCCTGTTCGGTTGTCGATGCAGGGCGATTGCCAGGCAGACTCGGGGTAATTTTCATAGCAACCTCGTACATATTCCGTTGGGTTGGTTATCTGTTATTGACTAAAAGCGGCGGCAATAGAGGAAAACTTTAATCCCATCACAAAAAATCCCCGCACTATTCGGCCATCAGCGTGGTGACCACGCCGGTATCGTCCACCACGCCGCTGATGATCCGCTGGCTGCTGCTATTACGAATTTTTATCACATCCCCTTTACGACCATTCTTCAACGCCACGCCCGGCATTGAGGCGGTAATGCCAGCCAGATGGGAGACGATCATCACTGGCTGGTCGCGTTTAACCAATATGGGCTGAACCAGCTCGCTACGGGTAATCGGTTTACCCGGTTGCAGGGCGCGCTTGCTGGTGAGGCCAATTGCTTCATCCATATTTGTTATCAACCCTTCCCGCTGGTTGCTGATATTGAATTTTTTAAGCTGCAGGTCGTCGGCGGTAATCACCGCATCTCGGGCAATCAACGACTTTGGCATCACTACCGGCACCGACACGTCGGGGCGCACTGCAACGTTATATTTCCAGCCCGCATTGCCTGGGCAGGTCACCACAAAGTTCATTCGTGACAAGGCCATCTCTGGGGAGGCACTGGAGGTGATCTGTGGCGCCGACGCGCATAGCGCGCTGTTACTCACGGCTGAGGGGATATAGATATTGAACGTGTAGCGATAGTCCTGCCACTGCTGTTTGTGCGCCAGTGCGTCGATTTCATGACTGGCGGCAGTCAGAACAAGTGCGTTGATCTGTTCCCGGGCGCTGTGCTGAATGGGATGGACGGCGGCATGTACGGGTAAGACGCAGCATAAAGCCAGCATTATCTCCGCGGCAAAGGGGAAAGAAGGCTTCCTTACGTAGGTGGGGAGTTTCATAAAGTCATTTCTCATCAATCACTTAAAAGTTGGCATGGTTATTGCTAGCAATAGCGATATCTACGCAGGAGTGATGCAAGAAATGGGAATCAGTTTTCAGCAGGCATTGGGTGTACATCCGCAGGCAGTGAAGTTACGTCTTGAGAGGACCGAGCTACTGACTGCGAATCTGGCAAACGTCGATACACCAAATTTCAAAGCCAAAGATATTGATTTTGCCGCTGAGATGCAACGGGCAAGTCACACAAATGTTTTGCCTGAGGCTGACGTGAAATACCGGGTGCCGATGCAGCCCTCAGAGGATGGCAATACCGTAGAACTGAATACCGAGCAGGCCCGGTTTTCACAAAATAGTATGGATTATCAAAGCAGTCTGACTTTTTTGAATCTGCAACTTAGCGGAATCAAAGAAGCCATCGAAGGAAAATAACCATGTCGTTTACTGATATTTACCAGATTTCCGGCTCGGCGATGACGGCGCAAACCATCCGTCTGAATACCGTCGCCAGCAACATGGCGAATGCGGAATCTCCTGCCAGCAGCGAGGCGCAGGCCTATAAAGCGCGCAGCCCGGTTTTTGCTGCGGTTTACAACAATAGCCTGATTGGCGCAAACAACCGTCACGGCATTGATGGCGCCAGCGTGCAAGTGCAGGACGTGATGCAAAGTGGCGGGGCGGTGAAGCGTTATGAGCCGCATCACCCAATGGCGGATCAGAACGGTTTTGTCTGGTACCCGGACGTCAACGTGGTCGAGCAAATGGCCGACATGATGTCCGCATCACGTGATTTTGAAACTGATGTTGATGTGCTGAATAACGTCAAAAGTATGCAGCAAAGCTTACTCAAACTGGGAGAAGTGTAATGAATACCCTGGCTCTGTATGCCCAATCTCAGGCGCTGGCTTCTTCTCAGGAGAAGACGACGGTGGCTGAAAATACTGGGAGCGCCACGGCGCAAAGCAACAACCTGGGGGATAGCAGCTCTTCCTCTACCTCGTCAACCACCGATACCAGTGGAACCAGCGGCACACCGACGACGACAACGTCCACGGAAACGTCCGCGGTCGACACGTTTCTGACGCTGTTCGTAGCCGAAATTGAAAACCAGGATCCTACCGATCCGACCGACCCAACGGCCTATATCGACCAGCTTTCTTCCATGGCGCAGGTAGCGATGATGGAAGAGATGAGCGTTCAGGCCAATACCAACGCCGTGCTGATGAGCAACATTCAGGTGATGGCGCTGGGGAATATGGTCGGCGACGACATTATGGTGCAAACCACCTCGCTGGATATCGAAGATAACAGCAAGGACATTCAGGGCCGCATCACGCTGGATGACAGCTGTACCGATGTGGATTTGCACTTTACCGATGAAGCGGGTGATGACTACACCGTGTCGCTGATTCCGGAAGGTGAAACCTCCGTCGGACCCGGCCAGGTGGATTTCGACATCAATCCTGCGGATTACGGCATCCCGCCGGGTGATTACAGCGTGTCCGTGGTGACCAATACCGGGGAAGAAGAAGTGCCGATTGAGGTGACGGGCAAAGTGGAAGATGTGCGTATTCCGCTCGATGGCAGCACGCCGGTGCTCAACGTTGACGGCGTTGGCGAAGTGCCATTCACCATGATCACCCAGTTTGGCGTACCGGACAGCACCGATGACACCACGCCGCCTGACACTGACGACGGCAGCGATAACGCCGACAGCAATACAGTGCTCTGATTTAGTTTACATTACAGGAAGAAACAATGAGTTATGAAATTGCAGCGACGGGGCTAAACGCCGTCAACGAACAACTGGATGGAATCAGTAACAACATCGCGAACTCCGGGACGGTCGGTTATAAATCAATGACTACCCAGTTCTCCGCGATGTACGCCGGGACGCAGGCGATGGGCGTGAGCGTGGCGGGTTCCGCACAAAGCATCTCCACCGGCGGCTCAATGGTTTCTACCGGTAACGCTCTGGATCTGGCGATCAACGACGATGGTTTTTTTGTCATGTGCGACAGCGCGGGCAACATTTCCTATACGCGCGCGGGTTCTTTCGTCACCGATAAAAACGGCTATATCGTCAATGCGTCCGGTGATTATCTGCAAGGCTATCCGGTTGATGACAGCGGCACGCTGCAAACTGGTACCGTGACCGATATCCAGATTAAAACCGGCAATATCCCGGCGCAGGCCACGGACAGCATGACCTTTACGGCCAACTTTGACGCCAGTGATGAAACGATCGATCGCTCAAGCGTGCAGTTTGATGCCAACAACAGCGATACCTATACCGACAGCTACACCACCACCGTGTATGACTCTCTGGGTAACGAGCACTCGGTCAGCCAGTATTTTACCAAAACCGCGGATAACACCTGGGAAGTGCAGTACACCTTTGATGGTGAAGCGCAGACTGGTGTACCGCCAACCACGCTAACCTTCGATCCGAATACCGGCAAGCTGACCTCTCCGACCACGCCGCAAACCATCACCTTTACCACCGATGAAGCCGCGCCGATCTCGATGACCGTCGACTACTCCGACTGTACTCAGTACGGCTCTGATTTCTCGGTGACCACCAACTCCGCGACCGGTTACGCCTCCGCAACGCAAAACGGCGTGCAGGTGGATGACGATGGCAAAGTGTACGCCACCTACAGCAACGGAGAACGTATGCTGCAGGGCCAGGTTGTACTCGCCACCTTCCCGGACGAAAACGGGCTGGAAGCGGTAAGCGGTACCGCATGGGTGCAGACCGGTGAATCCGGTACGCCGCTGATTGGCACGCCTGGCTCCGGCTCATGTGGCACGCTCTCCTCCGGCATGCTCGAAAGCTCCAACGTGGATATCACCAACGAACTGGTCAACCTGATGACCGCCCAGCGTAACTATCAGGCGAACACCAAGGTGATTTCGACCAGTACGCAGTTGGACCAGGCACTCTTCCAGGCGATGTAAGGCTAAGAAATGGATCGGTTGATTTATACCGCACTAAGCGGCGCCACCCAGACGCTGCTGGAGCAGCAAATTAGCGCCAACAACCTCGCCAACGTCAACACCAATGGTTTTCGTGCGGATATGGCGATGGCGAGTAATGACAAAGTCAAAGGCGGTGGCTTCGACACGCGTTTTATGGCGAAAGAGAGTCCCAGCGGCGTCAATGACAGCACCGGCGTGGCGGAAAAAACCGAGCGTCCGCTCGATGTCGCCATTCAGGGAACCGGCTATATCGCCGTGCAGGATAAAGCCGGAAACGAAGTTTATACCCGCAACGGCAATATCCAGCAGGACGATCAGGGTCAACTGACCATCGACGGCAATATTGTTCTCGGGGATAACGGCCCGATTATTTTACCGCCGAATGCGATTGCCTCTTTCGGTAGCGACGGCACGCTCTCCGTCACACCTGACGATGGCGATGTCACTGCCACGATGGATATCGATCGCCTGAAGCTGGTGGATATTCCGGTCGCCAATCTGGCGAAAAATAGCGAGGGGATGCTGGTGACGGCGGACGGCGTACCGGCACAACGCGATGAGAACATCAAAGTGAGCGGCGGCTTTCTGGAAGGCAGTAACGTGTCTGCGGTGAGCGAAATGATGTCGTCCATTGCGATGAACCGTCAGTTCGAAGCGCAAATCAAGATGATGAAAACGGCTGAAGATCTCAGCGACTCAGGCAACAGGCTGCTACGCGGCTCCTGAGCCGTAGTCTTTAATCAGGGATAAAGTGTTATGAACGCAGCGTTATGGATCAGTAAAACCGGCCTGTCGGCGCAGGATGCTGAGATGAGTGCGATTGCCAACAACATCGCTAACGTCAATACCACGGGCTTTAAGCGTGACCGCGTGATGTTCCAGGATCTGTTTTATCAGACTCAGGAAGCGCCGGGCGCCATGCTCGATCAAAACAACATCATGCCGACTGGAATGCAGTTCGGTAGCGGTGTACGCATTGTCGGTACGCAGAAAACCTTCACCGAAGGGAATGTGGAAACCACCGACAATACGATGAACGTGGCCATCATGGGGCAGGGATTTTGGCAGGTGCAAAAGGCGAACGGGGATATTGCGTATACCCGTGACGGCAATATGCAGGTTAACGCCGACGGCGTGCTGACTAACTCCGAAGGTTTACCTCTGCAACCGGAAATCGATGTTCCGTCCGGCGCGACTAATGTGGCTTTTGGCGAAGACGGCACCGTGACGGCAATCCTGCCCGGCGACAGTGACCCTACCGAACTGGGGCAACTAACGCTGGTTAACTTCGCTAACCCGGCCGGGCTTTCAGCGGAAGGCGACAACCTGTATCTGGAAACCGCAGCCAGTGGTCAACCGACGGAAGGTATTCCCGGGGAAGATGGTCTGGGGACTTTGCAGGACAGCGCTCTGGAAGGCTCAAACGTGGATATCGTCAACGAAATGGTGGCGATGATCAACGTGCAGCGCGCCTATGAGATGAACGCCAAAATGGTCTCTGCGGCAGACGATATGCTGCAGTTTATTAGTCAGACACTGTAACTCAAGAATGTGAAATGCCGGATGGTACAGCTCCATCCGGCAGAAATAGGCAGAACGTGAAAAATTATCTCTGGCTGATGGTACTGCTTCCCCTGTTAAGCGGGTGCGAATCGCAGGCTCTCCTGGTCAAAAAAAATGACGAATTCTTTGCTCCGCCCAAAACCGAGGCACCGCCAACGGCGGATGGCCGCGCGGGAGGGGTGTTCGAAACGGGTTACAAGTGGTCGCTGACAGCGGATCGCCGTGCCTATCGGGTGGGGGATATCCTGACCGTGATGCTGGAAGAATCCACCCAGTCGAGCAAACAGGCGAAAACCAATTTCGGTAAGAACAATACCGTGGATATTGGCGCGCCGACCCTCTTTGGGCATACCAAAGATAACCTTTCCGCGTCCGTGGACGCCAATCGTGACTTCAACGGGACGGCGACCTCGCAGCAGCAAAACAGTTTACGTGGCGAAATTACGGTGTCGGTACACTCGGTACAGTCGAACGGTATCCTGGAAATTCGCGGTGAAAAATGGCTCACCCTCAACCAGGGTGATGAGTACATTCGCCTGAGCGGCCTGGTGCGCGCCGATGACATTCAGAACGACAACTCCGTCTCATCGCAGCGTATTGCCGATGCGCGTATCTCCTATGCGGGTCGTGGCGCATTGAGCGATGCCAATGCGGCGGGCTGGCTGACGCGTCTGTTTAACCATCCTCTCTTCCCGATCTAATGCAGGATTTTACTATGCAACACTTAAGCGGGCGCTGGATGAAGGCGTTAAACGGCATCGTTATTGCCCTGAGTCTGGCGCTGCCTGGCGCGGCGCAGGCGCGATCTCTGGAGTCGCTGGTCAACGTCCAGGGCGTCAGGGAAAACCAACTTGTCGGCTACAGCCTGGTGGTGGGGCTGGACGGAACCGGGGATAAAAACCAGGTTAAATTCACCAACCAGACTATCACCAACATGCTGCGTCAGTTCGGCGTTCAGTTGCCGAGCAAAATCGACCCGAAGGTGAAGAACGTTGCGGCGGTGGCGGTCAGCGCGATGCTGCCGCCCATGTACTCGCGTGGGCAAACCATTGACGTCACGGTCTCGTCGATCGGCGATGCCAAAAGCCTGCGCGGCGGTACATTACTGCTCACCCAATTACACGGTGCTGACGGAGAGGTTTACGCCCTTGCACAAGGGAGCGTGGTGGTCGGCGGGATGAACGCCACCGGGGCCAGCGGCTCCAGCGTCACTGTGAATACCCCCACCGCCGGGTTGATACCGAATGGGGCATCCGTGGAGCGGGAAATTCCCAGTGATTTCCAGATGGGCGATACCATCACGCTTAATCTGAAACGTCCTTCTTTCAAAGATGCCAACAATATTGCGGCGGCGATCAACGCGTCGTTTGGCGGCATTGCGACGGCGCAAAGCTCGACCAACGTCAGCGTCCGCGCGCCAACCAGTCCAGGGGCGCGCGTCGCCTTTATGTCTCAGTTGGATGACGTCCAGGTGCAGGCGGAAAAAGTGCGTGCCCGCGTGGTATTTAACTCGCGTACCGGCACAGTGGTGATGGGGGATGGCATTGCCCTGCACGCGGCGGCGGTATCGCATGGCAGCCTGACGGTGTCCATCAATGAAAGCAGCAACGTCAGCCAGCCGAATGCGTTTGCTGGTGGTCGTACGGCGGTAACGCCGCAGAGCAATATTTCGGTGAATCATGCCCGCCCGGGAATGATCAGTCTGCCAGAGTCCAGCAGTCTGAAAACGTTGGTTAACGCCCTTAACAGCCTGGGCGCCACGCCGGACGACATTATGTCGATTTTGCAGGCCCTGCATGAAGCCGGAGCGCTGGACGCCGATCTGGAGGTGATTTAATGGCCGACATCAAAGTGAATCATAGCGGGGGCATTGACGGCAGCGATGCGTTAATGGGCCCGAAAATTAAAGATAACGATTTACAGAAAGCCGCTCAGCAGTTTGAAGCCATTTTCTTACGCAACATGCTGAAAGAGATGCGTAAAACCAATGAGATCTTCGACTCAAAAGACAACCCGTTTAACAGCGACTCGGTACGCATGATGCAGGGATTTTATGACGATCAGCTGTGCAACAGTCTTGCTCAACAACACGGCATTGGCATTGCGGCGATGATCGTCAAACAACTCTCCCCTCATCACAAAGGATAAAGGTTGCGCGGCGGCTTAAGAACTGTGGTTTTTTCGCCGCTCTTAATCGGCAAGGTTGTTAACGACAGACCGGGTGACTGACCGGCGAGGACTCTTTGATGGACATGATTAATATTGGCTACAGCGGCGCATCGACGGCGCAGGTGGAGCTTAATGTAACCGCGCAAAACACGGCTAACGCCATGACCGACGGTTATACCCGGCAGGTTGCCATCACCAGTACCATTGGCGCCAGCTCCGGTTCAGCCAACAGCGCAGGTAACGGTGTGCAGGTGGACAGTATTCGCCGCGTTTCTAACCAGTATCAGGTGAACCAGGTGTGGTATGCCGCCAGTGATTACGGCTATTACAACACCCAGCAGGAGTATTTAACGCAACTGGAAACCGTGCTGAGTGACGATAACAGTAGCCTGAGCGGCGGTTTTGACAACTTTTTTGCCGCGCTAAACGAAGCTACCACCAGCCCGGATGATTCCGCCCTGCGTGAACAGGTGATCAGCGAGTCCGGCGCGCTGGCGCTGCGTGTGGATAACACGCTGGACTACATCGACTCGCAAAGCAGTGAGATCGTCAGCCAGGAGCAGGCGATGGTGGCGCAGGTGAACACCCTGACTACCGGTATTGCCAGTTATAACCAGCAAATTGCGGAAGCTGAAGCCAACGGCGATAACGCCTCGGCGCTGTACGATGCTCGTGATCAGATGGTGGAGCAACTGAGCGGCATCATGGACGTGCAGGTCAATATTGATGATGAAGGTAACTACAACGTTACGCTGCAAAACGGTCAGCCGTTGGTCAGCGGGCAGGAGAGTTCCACCATCGAACTGGATACCAACGCCGACGGCACGCAGAGCATGTCGCTGACATTTGCCGGAACTACGTCATCGATGAACACCGATACCGGCGGCTCGCTGGGGGCGCTGTTTGATTATCAGAATCAGGTGCTGACGCCGCTGACAGGGACGATTAACAGCATGGCGGAGCAATTTGCCGATGCGGTTAACACCCAGCTTGCACAGGGCTACGACCTGAACGGTAACCCCGGCGAACCGCTGTTTATTTATGATGAAAATTCATCTGACGGCCCGCTGGAGGTTAATCCGGATATCACCGCCGACGAGCTGGCGTTTTCCAGTTCGCCGGATGAAAGCGGTAACAGCGATAACCTGCAGGCGCTGATCAATATTTCTACCGAACCGTTGGATATAGAGGGGCTTGGTAGCTTAACCGTGGGTGAAGCCTGTTCGTCGATCATCAGCAATATTGGTATCTACAGCCAGCAGAACCAGACGGAAGCGGAAGCGGCGGCCAACGTCTACTCCGAAGCGCAGAACCAGCAGAGCAGCGTCAGCGGCGTCAGCATGGATGAAGAAGCGGTGAACCTCATTACCTACCAGCAAATTTACGAGGCCAACCTCAAAGTTATCTCAACGGGCGCAGATATTTTCGATTCTGTGCTGGAAATGTGTAGCTAACCTGGAGAGGAATGAATATGGGTGTATCTACTCAGCAATCTTATGTGTCCATGACGCAGAGTTTTAACGATCTCTCCAGCGATCTGTCCCATGTCGTTGAGCAAATGGCGACCGGGAAAAATATTCTGCTGCCGTCTGACGATCCGATCGCGGCGACCCGTATTACGCAACTTAACCGCCAGCAATCGGCCCTCGACCAGTATCAGAGCAATATTGACTCCGCGACGGCGGGCATGAGTCAGCAGGAGTCGATCCTTGATGGCGTGAATAACGATCTGTTGGCGATTCGCGACGATCTGCTGGAAGCGGCGAACGGCACCAATACCGCCGATTCGTTAGCCAGCCTGGGGCAAGATATTCAGTCGATGACCGAAGCGATGGTCTCGGCATTAAATTACCAGGATGAAGACGGGCACTATGTGTTTGGCGGCACGGTCAACGATCGGCCGCCGATTGTCGCCGTGGACGACGACGGTGATGGCGTCACCGACAGCTATACCTACCAGGGGAACGGCGATCATCGCCAGACCACGGTTTCCTATGGCGTGGAAGTCGATACCAACGTGGCGGTCAGTGATTTCTTCGGCGATAGCCTGGACGTGCTGAACACCCTGACGTCGCTGTCGAAAGAGCTACAGGATCCGTCGGTTGACCCAGCCGACCCGCAGGTGCAAAGCGATATTGAAAATGCCATCAATACGGTGGATGACGCTTCCGACTCGCTCAATGCTTCTATTGCCACCATCGGTGAAACGCAAAATACGATGAGTATGCTGAGCGGCGCGCAAACGGATATCGCCACCTCTAACGATCAGCTGATTGGTCAACTGAGCGATCTGGATTACGGCCCGGCTTCCATAACCTTTACCGGTCTGGAAATGGCGATGGAAGCCACTTTAAAAACCTACTCCAAAGTGAGTGAGTTGAACCTTTTCAGTGTGATTTAACAGCGAGCAGTAGCCCAGGAATAGTATGCAGGTCGGTTTAAATACAACATCACTCTCCGGTAGCGGAGCGCTTAATCCTTCTGTACAACAGCATAGCGTTGCGCAGAATGTCCCTGTCCGTCAAAAGTTACCCGCAACGGCGAGTGATTACCCGGCCTCACCGCTTATTACCACCCGGCCTCAGCGCTACAGTGTGCAGCTCAACGATCAGCTCACCACGCTGCAGCAGGCCGATCACTACCTGGGGCAACTGGAACAGCATTTGCTGGATTATCGCCATGCCTCGCGCCGTGGCGGGCAGACGCAGCAGCAAAAGGGAGCTGAGCTTACCCAGTGGCTGGATAAACGAACGGCATTATCCGGCGGCGCGGTTGACCGGCAGCTGCGTCCGGTTCTGCAAGGTGAAGCGCGAGTGACCTTTCACTCACCCGAGCTGGCACAGATGCTGCAAAAAAATGCCATAAGCTCGCGCATGTTTAGTGTCTCTGACGGACGGCAAACGCAGCACTCTGCGGTGGTGGTCGGTGAAGATCTGGATCCCGGTCAGTACAAAATGATGATGAGCAACGCGCTGCGTCGTGTCGGTGTACAGGTGCACGATCGGCAGGGCGCGCTGAGCTTTTCCACCTCGGAAAAGCAGTGGCCGCAGATTGAACAAACCCTGAGCGTACGTGATATGGACGCAAAGTCATCAACGTTTACTCCGCTCAAGACATTCGTCGATCCCTCGCGTTCAGAAGAGCTGCTGCAACAGCTATCTCAGGGGAGTAACCGCCCTCAGGATGCTTTACAGCAGGCGCTGGATGCGATTGGCGATCAGCGTGCGCAAATGGCCGCCCAACAGGAAAAGGCGCGGCAACTGATTGACGGGATGGCGCGTTTTCCGCAGGCCGAAAGTGCGGTTAAAGCTTCTGAGTCACTCGGTGGAGTACTGGATCATGCTAATCACAATTATCAGGTATTAGCGCAGGCGGTAAATGGACAAGCCCGGCTTTCCAGCCAGACTGTCCGGAGCTTATTAAGCTAATTTATATGGCATGCTTTTGTTGAAAAAGTAAATGTAGCGGGGTCTGTAACTAACAGACCTCCAACATCCTGAGTAAAGAGCAAATTTTGCTGCGGGTTTAAATGAATCCACCACGTATGCAAGTTGTGCTCAGAGACAAACACCCCGAAATTAGCCAGCCGAGAATCGTTTTGATCGGTTTTGGTAGTGCTAAAGTGAAACTCCCCCTGTTTAGATAAACCTGCAGAATGATTTATACACGATGCGATCTTAAACGTTGATGACATTTTGTTATTTTGCTCCAACGGGATGAGAGTGACGGTCATGTTTTTGTTCAGTGGACTCGTAATGAGTTCATAATGTACGTTTTTGCCAGTATTAAGATCGTAATTGGCAATAACCGTATTTTCAATGTGGGCATGCGCGATAAAAGTGAAAAATAGCGTTAAAACAGACAAGCCAGGGAAAAAGAAATTATTTGCATTTTGGTATTTCATTTAACATTTTCTCCACTTCTTTAATTAAAATACCATTCATTTCATTATCTTTATTTAGCCAGTTATCAAAGCTTAGGGCTAACTGCCATTTGTCATTGCATTGATTGCTAAGCACAATATCAAGGGCAAGTTTGTTCAGTGAGACTCGATAATACAAAGTCATCGAGGCGTCATGGCTTACCAACAGTGGGTTGAGCTGCTCTATACCGGGAAGAATATGCGGTGAAACAAACGATGACGATTTCTTATTCTCTCCTGAGTCGTAAAGTTGATATACGGTAACACGGTTGGCATTTTCAAGCGTCTCTTTAACCAGTTGTGGAGATTCTTCCATTTTAGTGACAGACGGTGCTTTAAAATAAGAGATTAAAATAAACAACGACAGCGCGATAACGATAACGGGTAAGGTAATCAGAACGGCTCGGTAAGGATGCCGTCTGATGGTCATTTTTCTCTGGTTTCTTGTTAGTAGTTGACTGTTAAGTAAGGGTATTTCCCCATAGGCTGTTGATGGAGATGTTTCATCAAGCACAAGGGTCTCAACAACCTCGGTACGTTTCTCAGTTTCATCAATGGGACAGTCATTCACCACTGGTTCATTATAGTCAATAGTTTCAGTCAGGTAGTTTTTATTAAATAAATACCCTTTTTTTGGGATGGTTTTTATAATTTCCTGCTGCTTGCCGTCATCATCGATAGCAACACGTAGGGCATGAACCGCTGTTGGTAGGCTATTTCCACCGACGATACGATTCTTCCACACTGCGCTCATTAAATACGACCGAGATAAAACCACATCGGCATTTTTCGCTAATGTCTCTAAAAGAATAAAATGGTATTCGCCCAGGCGACGTATCTCGCCTGTTTCACAATGGATTAGCGCATTAAGCGAGGAATCCATCCGCCAGTTGTTGACTACGATACTCATCGTTTTGTGTACCCGTGCAAGATTTTATATCCCTGGTATCACACCGTTAAAAATCAGTGCATTAAAATTCTGGAAAAATTGAAGTGTCTTTCTGGCTGTGAAGCTGTAGCCGAATCGCTGTTGAGTGTTTTTTATGCTGTTCAAAAAGGATTTGAAATGTAACGAAAGTGTCCGAGACTCTCAATATAAAAATACAGGCTATTTGCAACTAAATGTAAGATAAACATTGGGCGTAGCACCTAAAAATATTTGCAGATAAGTATAATCTTATTTTTATCATAAAGTTAACCTTGAAGGTGTGTAATCAATCAACCCGTGATTAGATGTTTCTAATAATCTTTTAATTAAATTATGGGTGAGTTCTTGCTTAAGTGATGCCTTTTAGAGTGCTTAAGCACGGAAAGCTAAAATAGATGGGCGGGATGTTTGTCTCTTTAGCTAATGAAGTTGTGGGCTCATAAAAATTTTTTCCGCAGCGCTTTAAGTTTTCCGAACGGGTGGTCGTTTTTACTGAGTATCGAAACGAAAACGATTATTCCCAAGGAGCAGTACCATGTTATCGATTAATACTAATACCGCATCAATGGCAGCTGTAAACGCTATCAACAAAAGCAGCGCATCTCTGTCTACTTCGATGGAACGTCTGGCGACAGGTAACCGCATTAACTCTTCTGCTGACGATGCTGCAGGCAAACAGATTGCCAGCCGCCTGAGCGCACAATCCGACGGTATGGGCGTTGCACTGAGCAACATTCAGGACGCAACCGCAATGCTGCAGACCGCAGATAGCATGTTTGACGAAATGACCGACGTGCTGGGTCGCATGAAAGACCTGTCCACGCAGGCAGCGAACGGAACCTACAACAGCGACGACCTGCAGGCGATGCAGGATGAATACGACGAACTGGGCCAGCAGATGTCTGACATGCTGCAGAACACCACCTACGGTGGTACTAACCTGTTCGGTACGGCATCTGGCAGTAATACCGGTGTTTCTGGTCTGTTCCAGAGCGCAGTCACCTTCCAGGTGGGTGCTGAGTCTTCTGACACCATGACCGTGGACATCTCCAGCCAGCTGGGTGATCTGGTGAACGATCTGACAGATGTCAGTGCTGCTTTCTCTTCTGATCAGGCTGGTACTGGTGTTTCTGGTGGTACTGAGCTGACCGCTTCTGGTTCTGCTAACGGTATGATCAGCACTATCCAGACCGCAATGGACGATGTGTCCAAGATCCAGTCCAAACTGGGCGCGTCTATCAACCGTCTGAACGACACCGCAAACAACCTGACCAGCATGCAGGACAACACTAACGTAGCGATCGGTAACATTATGGATACCGACTACGCGACGGAAGCCTCCAACATGACGCAACAGCAGGTGCTGATGCAAACTGGCATCACCATGCTGAAGCAGTCCAACAGCATGTCCAGCATGGTGTCCAGCCTGCTGCAGTAATTCTGTTCTGTGGTGAAATTGCGCCATTCACAACACCGCCGACTGGCGGTGTTGTGCTTTCAGCGGCAGAAGGGGAGTCAGGAAGTTTCCTGTCCAACGGAAATTCGATTTCCATGTGCTTAGTAACTAATTGATTTCAAATAAATTAAAAACTGGCATACATTTTGCTTTAACAACGATAACGTCGCACGGAGTTATTCATGATCAACCCAAGAACTATGGCGAAAGCCGCAGCTTATGCCGATATCGCCACGCAGAGCGCCAACCTGCAACAACAGCAGGCAGAGTTGAATGCTGAAAGCAGCGGGCTGGATTCGCTGAGCACGGCATTAACCGATTTCCAGTCGGCTATTGATGCCTTGAACAGTGATACAGACGGTCCACTGACCTTTTCGGCGACATCGAATAACGACTCTGCGACGGTTTCTGCCAACTCGGAAGCTCAGGCGGGAACGTACTCATTTTATGTCAGCAAGTTGGCACAGGGTCAGCAGTCTACGTTCCAGATGACAGACAATTTTTATGAGGCGACCGGTACGTTTGATCTGACCATGGAAGATGGCAGCAGCATGGAGATCGATCTTTCTACGGCCGATAGCGACGGTGATGGCTATATCGATGCCACCGGGCTGGTAGATGCTATCAATAGTAGTGACGACAACCCGGGTGTTTCGGCTGCGCTGGTGAAAACAGATGGCCAGACAACCATTATGCTGACGTCTGACACTACCGGCGCACAAAGTGGTTTCACGGCGACAGTTAATGGCACGGTCATTGCCAGTCCGGAAACTGCGATGACGACTCCACAAGATGCTGTAATTAATCTGGGAGGTAAGGATGGGCCGGCCATCACCAGCAGCAGTAATACCTTCGATGATGTGATTCCCGGTGTGACCATGACCTTTACGGAGGTCAGCGATCCAGACGATACCAGCGATGTCACGACGATTACCGTGGCAGAAGACTCCAGCGCCTCACAGGCAAAAGTACAAACCTTTGTTGATGCCTATAACACCCTTGTCGACACAGTAGATTCATTAACCAGCAATGGCGGTGATGGTTCTAATCCTGGTGTTTTTGCGGGTGACGCCGGGCTCAGTTCATTAACCAACCAACTTGACGATATCGCCCACTCTTACTACGACGGCGTATCGATTGTTGATTATGGCATCTCGCTCGATTCCGACGGCCATTTAGAAATTGACTCCGATAAGTTTAACGAAGCGATGGAAGCGAACCCGGATGGTCTGACGTCAATTTTTGTCGGTGATGACAGCATGGTCGCGCAGATGGATAACCTGATGGACAGCTATCTGGACTCCAGTACCGGCATCATCACTATGCGTGAAGACAACATTGAGGATCAGCAGAGCAAAATCCAGGACGAAAGCGATCAGCTTACTGAAACCTATAACACCAATTACGAACGCTACCTGGAAGAGTACACCAATACGCTGATTGAAACGTACACCATGAAAGTGAGTATGGCCGCGTTTATGTAAGCGACCGGTTTAGTAAAAGAATAGAGAGTCAATATGTACGACACGCAGGATGGTTATTCGCAATACAAAGAGATGGATCTTGCTGCCCGTACGGCAGCTGCATCGCCTTTAGAACTGGTGCTGGTGCTGTTTTCCGGTTTGATGGATGAACTGGAACGCGCCAAAAGCCACATTGAGAACAAACGCTATGAGCGTAAAGCGCAGAGCATTAATAAATGCATCGATATTCTCAACGCCTTAACCAGCTCGCTGGAGTTTGAAACCGGCGGTGAGCTGGTGGTGAATCTCTCCCGACTTTATGACCACTGCGTCTATCGCCTGTATGAAGCCAGTGGTGAATTGTCGTTAGAAAAAATTGATGAAGTGATCCTGATCCTGACGAATCTGCGCACAGGTTGGGAAGGTCTGTCGGCAAAACTGGGGTAAGGCGATGGAAAGAGAGCGCCAGCAACAACAGCTTTATGCCCTGGTAAAAGAGATGAATGACGCCCTCGATCAAAAGCGTTGGCGGCGGCTACCCAGCCTGCATCAGCAGGTAATGCGTGTTTTTCATGAATATGAAGCCTGGGAAACGGATGTCAGCGCGTTGCGCAAGGTTAAAGACAACATGCTTTCGGCATTTGAAGCGCTGATTGCGCGACGAACTCAGCGTGCGGAAGAACTTAAAGCGCGAATGGATAAACATCAGCAAAACCAGGAAGGAATGTTGGCGTATTCAATGGTTAATTTAATTTCGGAGAAGGCATGAATCCTGTATTACTGGCCTCGGTCAGTGCGTCGGCAGAGGCCACACCGGAAAAGGCGACTGTTTCGGCGTCGGCTGCCCCTGCAAGCAGCGGCACATTTTCTTTACCCCAGTCGGGGCTTAACGCCGCGGCTGAGCGGCTGATTGGAGCAAAACTGAGCCATCAGCAGACATCGGCGGCTGCACATAAACCAGACGACGCGAATCCGGCAGCCATGCAGGCATTGCTGGCGATGCTATTGGCGCAACCGACTCAGGCAGCCCCGGCCGATTTACAAAAGCAGCCTGATGGCGACATGTTGAGAATGCTGGCGCAGGTGCAAACCACCCATTCTGGGTCATCACTGTTGCGCCAACTGGCGAGCGCCATGGCCCAGCCGGAAAAAACGTCCACGCCATCTGCTGAGCAGCATACAACTGACTTAAAGTCACTGCCGCCTAAGCTGCAAACGTTATTGGCGTCACTCAGCGAGGATTTGCCGCCCGCAACTCCGGATCAACAGGCTAAGCTGGCGACGTTTTCCGCCCAGGATCTGCGTGCGATTGTGCCGGAGCCTGCGTCACTCTCGACCACCCAACAAATTTCTGCTCGGGTGAAAGCAACCCAGAACGCCAGTCCTCGTCCGGTGGTGGAGAGGAAAAACGCTGGAGTGACGGTTAACCCGGCGCTCTCTACGCAAAGTTTGCTCAATACCGCGGCGCAGGGAAATCAGCCGGTGAATCCGCTGATTGACCATAACATCGTGTCGACGCAAGCGTCCTCGCCAGTGACGATGTCAACGGAGGAGCTCGGGGAGAAACTCACCGCGCTGCTTAAAGACAGAATTCAGTTCCAGATTGGTCAGCAACAGCAGGTGTCGACCATTCGTCTTGATCCCCCTTCGCTGGGCAAACTTGAAATTGCCGTGCAACTGGATGCAGGCAAGCTGATGGTTCACATCGGCGCAAATCAGAGCGATGTCTGCCGCTCATTGCAACAATTTAGCGAGAACCTACGCCAGCACCTGACGGCGCAGAACTTCATGGAAGTCAATGTTCAGGTCTCTTCCGAGGGGCAATCGCAGCAGCAAAAACAGCAGTCAGGTCATCAACAGGATGAGGTGACGTCGGCATTAGTGCTCAATGATGAACCTCAATTTCAACGAAATGAATCCGTTCTGATCAAAGTGTAAAAGTAAAATGAAGAAAATTGTTATCGCGTGTGTGATCAGCTCCGTTGTGGCTCTGGGTATTGCGGGGGGCGCAGGATGGGGCATTTATCATTCTATGAATAAGCGAACTACGGCTGCAGCAGAGGTTCCTGCCCATGAAGCGGAAGACAGCCAGGATGAATCCAGCAGTATTTTTGTCTCCCTGCCGGAAACGGTGGTTACGCTGCATGATGATGAAGGGAGCGATCGCTATATGGTCGCTGAGCTGGTAATGGTCGTTGATTCAGAGAAAGATGCTGAAAAAATTAAGAAGGACGAACCGCTCTATCAAAGTATTACCGTAGATGAGCTTTCGAATATGAAATATGAAGATATTCGGGCGCTGAAGATCTCCGATATCAGAAAGAAAGTATTTGAGAATCTGAAAGTCGAATTAGCGAAACGCAAAATGGCGACACCTTATAAGGACATATTGGTGAAAAAAGTCGTGTTCCAATAAGCGACAAGCCAGGAAATAACATGATACAGGATGCTTACGAGTCAGAAGACTTTAATGCGACGCCCGTGCTCACGCCAAAGCAAGAGAGCCATTATTTACAGGCTTATCTACCTTTGGTGCGCAAAGTGGTGCGTCAACTTGCGCCGCAATGTACCTGCGTTATGGACAGGCAGGATATGGAACAAACGGCGCTGATGGGATTGCTGAACGCGATTCGCCGCTACGGTCAGCCAGACGAAGGTTTTGCCGGTTATGCTGTTCACCGCATACGTGGCGCAATTCTGGATGAGCTGCGCAGTCTCGACTGGCGGCCTCGCCAGTTACGGCAAAAATACCATCAGATTAAAGATTTGATTCGTGATGCGCGCACACAGCTTGGGCATGAACCCTCATGGGAGGAGTTGTCCCGGCTGGGATTATCGTCTGAGGATTATCAGGAATATCAACAGTTGGAAGGCGCCGAAACGCTGGCCAGTCTGGATGAATTACTGAATGGCGATATGCCGATTGCACCGCTCGAAGGGCGGGGGCTTGAGGAGCAATTCGTCACCCAGGAAATGTTGAGTTACGCCCTGAGCCAACTCAGCGAAAAAGAGAGCCTCGTGCTCTCAATGTATTACCAACACGATATGAATTTAAAAGAGATCGCGCTGGTATTAGGGCTGACCGAAGCCCGAATTTGTCAAATGAATAAAAAAATCACGCACAAGATTCGTGATTGTTTATATCCAGATTAACAATTCCGAATCAACATGCGGAGGACGTAATGCAAAAGATTTTTGGTTTATTAGTGGTTTTGGGCTGCGTATTTGGCGGCTACTTTGAGGCTGGTGGGCAGTTAATTGCTATTTGGCAGCCAGCAGAAATTATTATTATCGTCGGTGCTGGTCTGGGGGCGATGATTATTGGTAACCCGGTACATGTACTGAAAGAGATCGTCCACCAGATCAAAGGGGTAATCAGTAAAAAGAAAATGGGGCCGGAGTTTCAGCGTCAGCTACTGATGTGCCTGTATGAGCTGCTGGAAATGGTGCAAAACGGCGGTCTGCGTATGCTGGATCAGCATATCGAGCAGCCGGAAGAAAGCACCATTTTCCAGAAATACCCGCTGGTGCTGACTCAGAAGCGACTGGTGACATTTATCGCCGATAACTTCCGTCTAATGGCGATGGGTAAAATCGATGCCCATGAACTGGAAGGGATCCTCGATCAGGAACTGGATACCGCGGAAGAATCTTTGTTAACCCCTTCGCGCTCCTTGCAGCGTACCGCAGAGGCGATGCCTGGATTCGGCATTTGTGCTGCGGTATTGGGCATTATCATCACCATGCAGTCCATCGATGGCTCCATTGCGCTTATCGGTTTGAAAGTGGCGGCGGCGTTGGTGGGGACATTCTTAGGGGTATTTATCTGTTATTGTCTGATGGACCCGCTGGCAAACGCCATGGAACAGCAGGCGCGGGCAGAGCATTCGCTGCTCGAATGCGTACGTACCGTGCTGGTGGCGCAAGCGGGCGGTAAACCGACGCTACTGGCGGTCGATGCTGGCCGTAAGCTTCTCCATCTGGCCTCTAAACCCACTTTCGCCAATCTGGATGCATGGGTTAATGCGATGCTGGAGCAGGAATAAGCATGAGGAAGGGGCCAAATCGTCGCGATCGCGGCGCGAAAACCACCATTATCCGCCGACAAATTAAAAAGCATCATGCAGGTCATCATGGCGGGGCGTGGAAGGTCGCCTTTGCTGACTTTACGCTGGCGATGATGGCGCTGTTTATGACGCTGTGGATTGTGAACAGCGTCAGCAAGGCTGACCGAGAAAATATTGTGGCGGCGCTGCACGGCCAGTCAATCTTTAACGGTGGCGGTATGGCACCTTTAAACAAGCTGGGCAAGCAGCCGATAGCGCCGGGTGCGCAGAAGAAAAACGTCACGCGCAACAAGCTGGATAAAACGGTTACCCCGCAAGAGACGGCGAAGATCACAGAAGATAACGCCAAAAAAGCGCTGGATGTAAATGAAAAAGCGGTGTTGCTGAAGCAAAAATCAGCGCGTGAATTGGGCGAGCTGGCGACCGATATTAACGTCATTGCCCGCAATGCACATATGGAAACCAACCTCGAGATGGAGATTGTTCCTCAGGGGCTGCGCGTACTGATTAAAGATGACCAGAACCGGAATATGTTTGAACGCGGCAGCGCCAAAATTATGCCGTTCTTTAAATCGCTGCTGGTTGAGCTGACCCCCGTGTTTGACTCGCTGGACAACAAGCTCATCATTACCGGACATACGGATGCGATGAGCTATAAGAGCAACATTTACAACAACTGGAACCTCTCCGGCGACCGTGCTTTGTCAGCACGACGCGTGCTGGAAGATGCCGGCATGCCGCAGGATAAAGTCATGCAGGTTAGCGCCATGGCGGACCAAATGCTGCTGGATGCCAAAAACCCGGAAAGCGCAGGCAACCGCCGTATTGAGATCATGGTGTTAACGCAAAGTGCTTCCGATACGCTGTATCAATATTTTGGTCAGCACGGCGAGAAAGTGGTTCAGCCACTGGTTGATAAGCTGGACAAACAAAAGCAGGTGACTTCTTTACGTCAGCCCTCTGTTCCCGTCACTCATTAATTCTGTTTTCCGCCCCCCACGCAACGTGGGGGCAAATTATCCCTCAGGAAGGTAATGTGATAGATGTAACCCATATTATTCCATTGGATATTCATACTGATAATGTCACTGATGGGGCTTGTCAGGGAGCGCATTTCGACCCGGTTTCAGGTATCTGGTACACCGAACCTCATGTGTTAAATGAGGGGCTTCGTGACTATGTCTACAACACCGACAGTTTTAACATCGTTGCGCCGTACTATCTGGTGATTACCTCGAAGATGCACTGCTGGAGCTGCCACCAGCTCACCCATATTCACGGGGTGATGTTTACCCGCTTTATCAGAAAAGATCAGGATGGCAAAGGCTGGCAATCTATTCGACGGAATACCTTTCTGTTCCACATTAATTCTCTGCCTGAAGAGATACAAAAGAACATCAAAGCCAGCAATTACTATCTGGATAAAAGTAAAACTACCGGGCTACGTTACTGGATGAATCATTGTGAAATTTGTGGAGAGCGTCTGGGCGACTATGAGCTTTTCTGCGTGGAAAATGATGCATTTCGCCTGATGACGATCGAAAAACTGCTGCGGGCAAAGATTCGCAAAGTGAATAAGCTTTTTGTCAGTACGGCGGGTAATCCCGCAGAACATAAGATCACGGACATCGTGCGTTACCTGTGCGATGCACGCTTCGTCATGAATGGTCCGGCCTAAGGCATAAACAGACTTCTCATAACATAAAAATACTGTATACTTAAACAGTGTTGTGGGGGCGAGCGATGCGCAAAATCATACATGTCGATATGGACTGCTTTTTCGCGGCGGTGGAAATGCGCGACAACCCCGCCTTGCGTGATATTCCCATTGCTATTGGCGGCAGTCGTGAACGTCGGGGAGTCATCAGCACGGCCAATTACCCGGCGCGCAAATTTGGTGTGCGTAGCGCAATGCCGACCGGAATGGCGTTAAAACTATGCCCGCATCTCACGTTATTACCTGGTCGTTACGAGGCCTATAAAGAAGCCTCCCGCCAGATTCAGGCTATTTTCTCCCGCTATACCTCGCTGATAGAACCGCTTTCGCTGGATGAAGCCTATCTGGATGTGACTGACAGCACTCACTGCCATGGCTCAGCTACGCTGATCGCTCAGGAGATCCGCCAGACAATTTTTACCGAGCTACAGTTAACCGCCTCTGCCGGAATTGCGCCGGTCAAATTTCTGGCAAAAATAGCTTCCGATCTCAACAAACCCAATGGGCAATATGTGATTACCCCTGCCGATGTTCCTGAATTTCTCAGAACATTACCGTTAGGCAAAATTCCCGGCGTTGGCAAAGTCTCTGCCGCTAAGCTGGAAGCGATGGGGTTGCGAACCTGCGAGGATGTTCAGAAATACGACCTGGCCATGTTGCTCAAACGTTTTGGTAAGTTTGGTCGCGTGTTGTGGGAACGCAGCCAGGGCATTGATGAACGCGACGTCAACAATGACAGACTGCGCAAATCAGTCGGCGTCGAGCGTACTTTGGCAGAAGATATTCATGAGTGGGCTGAATGTGAGGAGATTATTGAGCGGCTATATCCCGAACTGGAACGACGTCTGGCCAAGGTAAAACCGGATCTGTTGATCGCCCGGCAGGGAGTAAAACTCAAGTTTAATGATTTTCAGCAAACCACGCAGGAGCACGTCTGGCCGCGCTTAAGTAAAGATGACTTAATTGCGACGGCGCGCAAAACATGGAATGAACGTCGGGGAGGGCGGGGCGTAAGGCTGGTGGGATTACACGTCACGCTGTTGGATCCACAGCTGGAAAGGCAACTACTGTTGGGGCTGTGATGTTGATGTATTGCCGGATGGCTGCGTAAAAACTATATCCGGCCTACAAATCAGCATGTAGGCCGGATAAGCACAGCGCCATCCGGCGTTTAGCGCAGACTTACTTCGCCGGAATAGACTTCAGCAGTTCAGTCAGCAGCGTCCAGTAATGGCCGACGCTTTCGATATGAACCTGTTCATCCGGGGAGTGCGGGCCGGTGATGGTTGGCCCGATGGAAACCATGTCCATATCTGGATACGGTTTCTTGAACAGACCACATTCCAGACCGGCGTGGATGATTTGGATGTTAGGCGTTTTGTTGAACAGACGCTGATAGGTTTCACGAACCAGGTGCATAACCGGAGAGTTGGCATCCGGCTGCCAGCCAGGGTATCCGCCTTTTGCCTGGGTTTTCGCGCCAGCCAGTTTACCCAGTGAATCCAGCATGCTCACCACGTAGTCTTTACCGCTGTCGATCAGAGAACGGATGAGGCAGTGAATTTCAACGTTGTCGTCAGTCATGGTTACAACGCCGACGTTCAGGGAAGTTTCTACCACGCCTTTGGCGACGTCGGAGTTGCGGATTACACCGTTCGGGGTGGCGTTCAGCAGACGCACAAAGCTGTCGCGAGACTCAGCGGTCAGCGCGGCTTTGTCTTGAGTAACGGCATCCAGCAGCAGAGCCAGGTTCTTCTCTTTGGCTTCCAGTTCGTTTTTCAGGATTTCCTGATAGGTGTTGACCAGCGCTTTTAACGCATCAACTTTATCTGCAGCCACGGCCAGGGTGGCAAAGGCTTCACGCGGAATTGCGTTACGCAGCGTACCGCCGTTGAAATCAACCAGACGCAGATCCAGCTCTTCAGCGTGGCCCGCCAGGAAGCGTACCAGCAGCTTGTTCGCGTTACCGAGACCCACGTGGATTTCGCCGCCGGAGTGGCCGCCTTTCAGGCCTTTTAACGTCAGCTTAAAGCTCTGGAAGCCAGCAGGGATTGCTTCACGGGACAGCGGCAGGTTAGAGGTAAAGTCGATACCGCCTGCGCAACCCATGTAGATCTCACCTTCTTCTTCTGAGTCGGTGTTGATCAGGATATCTGCCTGCAGCCAGTTAGCCTGCAGACCAAACGCGCCATCCATACCTGCTTCTTCGGTCATGGTCAGCAGCACTTCCAGAGGACCATGTACCACGCTGTCATCTGCCAGAACGGCCAGCGCGGACGCCATACCGATACCGTTATCCGCACCCAGCGTGGTGCCACGGGCTTTTACCCATTCGCCATCAATATAAGGTTGGATAGGATCTTTGGTGAAGTCGTGAACGGTGTCGTTGTTTTTCTGCGGGACCATATCCAGGTGCGCCTGCAGAACGACCGGTTTGCGGTTTTCCATGCCTGCGGTAGCGGGTTTGCGAATCAGGATATTACCGACTTGATCGCGCTCGACGTGGAAACCTTTTTCCTGGGCCCAGCTCAGAATGTGTTCAGCGAGCTGCTCTTCATGATAGGACGGATGAGGAATAGAACAGATTTTGGCAAAAATATCCCATAGCGGTTGCGGGGATAATTGAGACAGTTCAGACACGTTGAGTCTCCTTGGCGATGTCCTACAAAACTTGCTTGCAGGCCACGGGGTTAGCAGAATTAAAAACATCACAAGTCAGGCTTGCGCGATGCGATTGAGAATACCACTTTCTCCGCTGACGGCTAGCATAAAGCATGCAAAAAGAGGCGCGGATTCCGCGAAACACTGGTTTTTAGTGCGTCAGATCTCTATAATCTCGCGCAACCTATTTCCCCCTCGAACACTTTTTAAGCCGTAGATAAACAGGCTGGGACACTTCACATGAGCGAAAAATACGTCGTCACCTGGGACATGTTGCAGATCCATGCACGTAAACTGGCAAGCCGCCTGATGCCTTCTGAACAATGGAAAGGCATTATTGCCGTTAGCCGTGGTGGTCTGGTACCGGGCGCATTGCTGGCGCGTGAATTGGGTATTCGTCATGTCGATACCGTATGCATCTCCAGCTACGATCACGACAACCAGCGCGAACTGAAAGTGCTGAAACGTGCCGAAGGCGACGGTGAAGGTTTCATCGTAATCGATGACCTGGTTGACACCGGTGGTACCGCCGTTGCGATCCGCGAAATGTATCCTAAAGCGCATTTCGTTACTATCTTCGCTAAGCCGGCAGGTCGCCCGCTGGTGAATGATTATGTTGTTGATATCCCTCAGGATACCTGGATTGAGCAGCCGTGGGATATGGGCGTGGTGTTCGTCCCGCCGATCTCTGGTCGCTAATCTAAAAAGTTTTCAACGCCTGGCAACTGCCGGGCGTTGTTCTTTTTGTGCAGTGTCAGGTTACACTATGCCTTAGTGAGTACTCATGGAGGCTGCAATCATGTCACAGGCTAACCTCAGCGAAGTCCTGTTTAAACCCCGCTTCAAACACCCTGAAACGTCAACGCTGGTTCGTCGTTTTAATCACGGCGCGCAGCCGTCCGTACAATCTGCCCTGGATGGTAAAACCATTCCCCACTGGTATCGCATGGTGAATCGTCTGATGTGGATCTGGCGTGGCGTCGACCCGCGTGAAATCCTTGAGGTGCAGGCACGTATCGTGATGAGCGAAGCCGAGCGTACGGATAAAGAACTCTACGATACGGTTATCGGCTATCGCGGTGGGAACTGGATCTATGAGTGGGCGAAGCAGGCGATGGACTGGCAACAGAAAGCGTCTATGGAAGAGGATCCGCAGGTGAGCGGACGCCACTGGCTGCATGCGTCTACGTTGTACAACATTGCCGCTTACCCACACCTGAAAGGCGATGAGCTGGCAGAACAGGCACAGGCTTTGGCCAATCGCGCCTATGAAGAGGCCGCGCAGCGACTGCCGGGGACATTGCGCGAGATGGAATTTGCCGTTACCGGCGGCGCGCCAATCACTGGATTCCTGCATATGCCAAAAGGCGACGGTCCGTTCCCGACGGTGCTGATGTGCGGTGGCCTCGATTCCATGCAAACGGATTATTACAGTCTGTATGAGCGCTACTTTGCTCCACGTGGCATTGCCATGCTGACGCTGGATATGCCGTCGGTTGGGTTCTCATCAAAATGGAAACTGACTCAGGATTCCAGCCTGCTGCATCAGCATGTATTAAAAGCGCTGCCTAATGTTCCCTGGGTGGATCACACTCGCGTGGCGGCCTTTGGTTTCCGCTTTGGCGCTAACGTAGCGGTACGTCTGGCATATCTGGAATCATCACGCCTGAAGGCGGTGGCCTGTCTGGGACCAGTGGTTCATGCGCTGCTCAGTGACCCGCAACGTCAGGCGAGCGTCCCGGAAATGTATCTTGATGTACTGGCTAGCCGCCTGGGGATGCATGACGCCTCCGATGAAGCGCTGCGCGTTGAGCTTAATCGCTATTCATTAAAAGTGCAGGGCCTGCTGGGGCGACGCTGCCCGACGCCAATGCTTTCGGGGTTTTGGAAGAACGACCCGTTTAGCCCGGAAGAAGAGTCACGTTTAATCACATCTTCATCTTCAGACGGTAAGCTACTGGAGATCCCCTTCAATCCGGTGTATCGCAATTTTGACAAAGGGTTGCAGGAAATAACCAGTTGGATCAATCAGAGATTGTGTTAAAAGTTTGCTAAATTTTATCGATTTGGTAAAACAGGTGCTTCACCTAAGGAGATCGTAATGACGTTACCGAGTGGGCATCCGAAAAGTAGATTGATCAAGAAATTCACCGCGCTTGGCCCGTACATCCGGGAAGGGCAGTGCGAAGATAATCGATTTTTTTTCGATTGTCTGGCTGTTTGCGTCAACGTGAAACCCGCCCCTGAGAAACGCGAGTTCTGGGGCTGGTGGATGGAACTGGAGGCGCAGGAAAAACGCTTCACGTATAGTTATCAGTTTGGTTTGTTTGATAAAGACGGTAACTGGACTGCGGTGCCGGTGAAAGAGACTGAAGTGGTAGAGCGACTGGAATACACCTTACGTGAATTCCATGAAAAATTACTTGGCTTGTTAACGACGCTGAATCTGGCGCTGGAACCTGCTGACGACTTTAAGGATGAACCGGTTAAGTTAACGGCATAATGAACAGTGAAAAGCCGGATGGCGGCGCAACCCCATCCGGCTTTTTTTATGCTATATCAAAACTGGTAGACCATACCGACGGCAACGATATTATCATCGTTGATGCCCAGCTTATTATCGCTATCGAGCTGGTTGATTTTATAATCGACAAACGCGGACATATTTTTGTTGAAATAGTACGTTGCGCCGAGATCAATATAATTCACCAGATCTTCATTGCCGACGCCTTCAATATCTTTCCCTTTAGACAGCACATAACCCAGTGACGGACGCAGACCAAAGTCAAACTGGTACTGAACGACCGCTTCGAAGTTCTGTGTTTTATTAGCAAAGCCACCGGAAATTGGCGTCATATTGCGCGTTTCAGAATAGAACGTTGCAATATAAATATCGTTAGCATCATATTTTAAGCCCGTTGCCCAGGCTTCTGCTTTATCGCCTGTACCGCGAGTTTGCAGATTCTGCTGGTTAGTACGATCGGAGTTGGTATAAGCGCCGCTCACCGCAAAATCGCTGCCGCCAAAGTCATAGGTAACAGAAGTACCAAAACCGTCGCCGTTCTGTTTTTTCACATCGCGGTCCTGGTTTTTACCCTGATATTGCAGGGTCAGATCCAGGCCATCCACGACGCCGAAGAAGTCGGTGTTACGGTAAGTTGCCAGGCCGCTGGCACGTTTGGTCATAAAGTTATCGGTTTGTGCGGAGGAGTCGCCGCCGAATTCCGGGAACATATCGGTCCATGCTTCCACGTCATACAGCGCACCCAGGTTACGACCATAATCAAACGAGCCAAAATCTTTTAATTTCACACCGGCGAAGGCCAGACGTGTTTTTTGTTGGTTAGAATCGCTTTCAGCTTTATTGCCGGCGAATTCAGCCTCCCAACGACCATAACCGGTCAGTTGATCGTTAATTTGCGTTTCGCCTTTAAAACCTAAACGGATATAGCTTTGGTCACCATCTTTGCTGTCATAATCCGTCATGTAATGCATGGCTTTTACTTTGCCGTATAAGTCCAGTTTATTACCGTTCTTGTTATACACTTCCGCAGCCTGTACGGATGCCGACGCAACAATTCCCATCACCACTAATGCCAGAGTGCTCTTTTTCATTTTCATTCCTGATTAAATTAAAAGTACGCGCTAATATTCACTGGGTGTGATCCCCGTTAAAAGACAGGAGGGTTTTTAACGTCTGGCAATGAACGTTTTATGACAAAGTAAGAATATTTTTAAAAAAGGATGTTTTTTTGTTTCTGTAATAAATGCGTCAAAATCTGCCGCTACGCTTGCTGATCCTGCGCAATAAAATTTCATGCTTTGTGCGCTGGTTGTTGGCAACCGGGGCCAGTCCTGCTAAAACGTTCGTTTGATATCATTTTCCCCAATTTTGAATGGCAGAGAATCATGAGTGACAGCCAGACGCTGGTGGTAAAACTTGGCACCAGTGTGTTAACGGGCGGATCCCGCCGCCTGAACCGCGCCCACATCGTAGAACTGGTTCGCCAGTGCGCGCAGCTCCATGCCGCAGGGCATCGTATTGTTATTGTTACCTCAGGCGCGATTGCCGCCGGACGTGAGCATCTTGGTTACCCTGAACTCCCGGCAACGATAGCCTCGAAACAGCTGTTGGCAGCGGTAGGGCAGAGCCGACTGATTCAACTATGGGAACAGCTTTTCTCGATTTACGGTATTCATATCGGGCAGATGCTGCTGACGCGTGCGGATATGGAAGACAGAGAGCGCTTCCTCAATGCCCGCGATACGCTGCGCGCGCTGCTGGATAACAACATCGTTCCGGTCATTAATGAGAACGATGCGGTGGCGACCGCTGAAATTAAAGTGGGTGATAACGACAACCTCTCAGCGCTGGCGGCAATTCTGGCTGGAGCCGATAAGCTGCTGCTGTTGACCGATCAGCAGGGCCTGTTCACCGCCGATCCGCGCACCAATCCGCAGGCGGAGCTGATCAAAGACGTGCACGGTATTGATGATGCGCTGCGCGCCATTGCCGGAGACAGCGTCTCGGGTCTGGGAACCGGCGGCATGGGGACTAAACTGCAGGCCGCCGATGTCGCGTGCCGCGCCGGGATCGACACCATAATTGCCGCAGGCAGCAAACCGGGCGTCATTGGCGACGTGATGGAAGGCGTTTCCGTTGGGACGCGTTTTCATGCTCAGGCATCTCCACTGGAGAACCGTAAACGCTGGATCTTCGGCGCGCCGCCTGCCGGAGAAATTACTGTTGATGAGGGCGCTACCGCAGCGATTCTGGAACGCGGCAGCTCATTATTGCCAAAAGGCATTAAAAGCGTGACAGGCAACTTCTCTCGTGGTGAAGTGATCCGCATCTGCAATCTCGAAGGGCGTGATATTGCCCACGGCGTCACCCGCTATAACAGCGATGCGCTGCGCCGTATTGCCGGACATCACTCACAACAGATCGACACCATCCTGGGCTACGAATACGGCCCGGTCGCTGTCCATCGTGACGACATGATCACCCGTTAAGGAACAGGCATATGCTGGAAAAAATGGGCATTGCTGCCAAAGCCGCGTCATATAAGCTGGCGCTGCTCTCCAGTCGCGAAAAAAATCGCGTACTGGAAACCATTGCTGATGAGCTGGAAGCGCAAACCGAAAGCATCCTCAGCGCAAACGTACAAGATGTTGAGCAGGCGCGAGCCAACGGCCTGAGCGATGCGATGCTAGACCGCCTGGCCCTGACGCCAGCGCGTCTGAAAGCGATTGCTGACGATGTACGCCAGGTGTGTAATCTCGCCGACCCAGTCGGGCAGGTGATTGACGGTGGGCTGCTGGACAGCGGTCTGCGTCTGGAGCGTCGTCGCGTCCCGCTGGGCGTGATTGGCGTAATTTATGAAGCGCGCCCAAACGTCACCGTTGACGTTGCCTCCCTGTGCCTGAAAACCGGCAATGCCGCGATCCTGCGCGGTGGGAAAGAGACCTACCGGACGAACGCTGCCACCGTGGCGGTTATCCAAAAGGCGCTGGAAGCCTGCGGTTTACCCGCGGCTGCCGTACAGTCGATTGATAACCCGGACCGCGCACTGGTCGCTGAGATGCTACGGATGGATAAGTACATCGATATGCTGATCCCTCGTGGGGGCGCGGGCCTGCACAAGCTGTGTCGTGAGCAGTCGACTATCCCGGTCATCACCGGCGGCATTGGCGTATGTCATATCTATGTTGATGATACCGCGGAGATCGCCCCGGCCCTGAAGATTATCGTCAATGCCAAAACCCAGCGTCCGAGCACCTGCAACACCGTAGAAACTCTGCTGGTGCATCAGGATATCGCCGCGCGTTTTCTGCCAGCATTGAGCCAGCAGATGGCACAAAGCGGCGTAACTCTGCACGGAGACGAAATGGCGCTGGCTACATTGAAGGCAGGACCTGCTAATGTGGTTGCGGTGAAAGCTGAAGAGTATGACGACGAGTTTCTGTCGCTGGATTTGAACGTGAAAATCGTCACCAGTCTGGATGATGCCATCGCCCACATCCGCGAGCATGGTACCCAGCATTCCGATGCGATCCTGACGCGTACGCTACGCAACGCCGATCGTTTTGTGAATGAAGTCGATTCTTCAGCTGTGTACGTTAACGCCTCTACGCGTTTTACCGATGGCGGCCAGTTTGGACTGGGCGCGGAAGTGGCGGTAAGTACGCAAAAACTGCACGCGCGTGGCCCAATGGGGCTGGAAGCACTGACTACATACAAATGGGTTGGTTTCGGCGACGACACGATCCGTGCGTAATTGAAAACGGGCGATTCCATAATAGCACTCTGATTTTCAAGGCTATTAAGGCATCGCCCTGTTAATTCCAACCTTCACTCCACTGCCACATTTTTCTATCCTGCGTTTTAACATCATCAGTCTGGTTTTGACCCATGCGTCCCTGTGCCAGAAAGGCGATGTATCACAGAATTTTCCCTGCCAGCATGAATTTTCCTGGTCTTCAGTTCACGTATTGTTCCCATGGCCCGATCTATTAGAATCAGTCTCATTTTTATGAGGAGTTGTTGCGTGAAATCGGATATTCACAAACATCGCATTCCTGTATTGCCGCTCGGCAACCCGTTTCCCCCCCGCCATTGTTCGCTGTGTCCAAAGGGAGCGGCAATTGATCGTGATAATCAACACCGATTAATAGACAAAAGAAGAAGGTTTAAAGCAGGGGAGATACTCGCCCGGCAGGATGAAGCCGCAAACATGCTTTTTGTTATTCACGAGGGATACTGCAAGTCCAGCGTGGAATGCGGTGATAACGATTTTATCAGTCGCTTTTATGTTCCGGGAGATATCATGGCGCTGGATGCTGTCGAAGGGGGGAAGTACCTGACAACGATTAAGGCGGCAACGGCTGCGGAGGTATGTCATATCGATATTGCGCGGTTGTTCAAAGTAGCAGAAAAGGATCCGTCGGTTGCTGCCGCAGTCATCAAGTTTCTCTGCAGGGACAATGGATTCATTGTTGAAAAACTGCGGCGCTATGCGAATAAACATGCTGAGGCCAGGATCGCTGCTTTTTTGGTGGAGTTTTACGAGATGCATTTACGTATTGGCAGGCCAGAAACGACGCTTCACTTGCCATTCTCCCGGGAGGAAATTGCCAGTTATCTCGACCTTAAAATTGAAACCGTTAGCCGGTCATTTAAATCCCTCGAACAACAAAATTTGATTACCCTACATCGGGTGCGAACGGTAACACTTAATAGTTATTTGGGATTAAAAGGTTTCAGCTAAATCTCTCCTGTTGAGCGTTATATAACTCTTGATATTCCAGGAATATTCTTTTTATATGGAAAATTCCTGGTTTTATTTCTGTGAAATAATTATCAATTCGAATACTAATCCTCCAGCTTAGCGATTCTTTTATAAGAATATTCCCCCTCATATGAATATTTCATGAGAATTTTCTTGTGAAGTTAAAAAATTAGCATAATTGCAACAAATAATAAGCATTATAGAGAAAATATGGAGGCGTTAATTATCTTTATGTTTTGTAAGGGTTTTGCTTAGGTGGTATTTGTATGATCTTTTTGATATTTATCAAAAACATAAAAAAGATGAATTGTTTGGTATTGCTTATTTGTGTGGGTGATAATTCTGAAACAAGGCACATTTCAAGTAATTCTGTCTTAGGAGACTTCTTAGATAAAATTTTTTGTGGGAAAATTCTTAGTTTTTTGTAATTTTTGCGTTTCAGGGTTTGTTGAGATGTTACTTAATTCAAATGATAATTTTTTGGCGCGGCAATTCTGGCTCGCAATTAATGGAACCGCTGGAGTGACTTAAAAATAAGACTCGGTGGTGAGTTTGTTCTTAGGAGAAGATAAAAATGAAAAAATTATTATTAGTAACCTCTCTGGCTTCTGTATTTGTTGCAGCAAATGCAATGGCAGATGTTACTGCTTCTGCAACTGCCTCGTGGGACGCGACGGCAACAAAAGATACCACCAGTATGTTGGTTGTCACCCCGCTGAACTCTTTGACTTTCCAGTATGCTGAAGGACTGAAAGCCTTCAACTCTCAGGACGGTGCTTTTGATGTGACTATTCAGGGTCAGGAAACGGCAACTGATTTTGAGCTGACTGCTCAGATCATTAGTAACACGCTGACCAACGCCAGTGGCGATGCGTCTACCCTGAACGTAGGGGTGGCATGGAATGGCACCGCGCTGACTAACTCATCAGATACTGTCCTGGTTAACTCCAGCTCGACTTCTGGTCTTGAAAGCCTGATGGCTGATGGCGCTTATAACGGTGCTGCTCGTGTCAGCGATCAATCCAACTTCAAATTCACCATCGCGTCAGCGACTTCTGATGGTAGCCAGGCAGTAACGGATTACTCTGCTCTGCCAGACGGCTATTGGACTGGCGATGTAAAAGTACAGTTTAATGCAACCTGGACGACTCCGTCTGCCTAAGTAATAAAAATTCGGGAGAATTTTTTCTCCCGAATTTATCAGGAATGGCGTCATGAAAAAATATTTACCGGCAGTGATGTTGGTAGGGTTAGTAGCATCTTTTCCCGGATGGGCAATTAATGTGGGTGAAATCACATCGATAATGACTTCTGCTGAGAGTTCATTATCGAAAGAAATTACTAATACAACTGATGCGGCGCGTTATGTCAGTGTTTCGGTAAAACAATTGTCATCACCTTTGGCGGGGGGAGTCGAAATAAAGCCTGTCAATTCCGGAGAGTTACTTTCTACACCTGCCAATCTTATTCTTCCTGGTCAAGCAAAGGATGTTTTCCGCTTCTTTTATAAAGGACCAGCAGATGATCTCGAACGTTATTATCGTCTGCAATGGATAGATGAGCCGGTCACCGAGAGCGCGGAAACCCGGGCGAATAAAATGGCGGTAGCAACAGCGTCGGCAGAAATTGGCACTATTCTGGTGGTCGCGCCGCGAAAAGAACGTTTTGAATATAGCCGAAATGGCGATGTTATTACCAATACTGGCAATGTTTCGTTTCGTGTGATCGCCTATGGCGCCTGTAAGGATAAGGCTCGCGATCAGGGACGAGGTTGTCGCGAACGCTATTACATTATGCCAGGTACAAAAATAAAACTGCAGTTCACCGACATTAGTAATAGCCGCTCACGCATTGGTATCTGGCACGGTAAGCAGTTTATTACAGTGAAGTGATGGTCAATGGCAGCCATCTGTACGGGATAAATAAAAATACCGGATTGTAAGGATGCATATGACAACAAAATATATTGTCGGCGGTAGCATTTGTCTTTTTCTTGCGCTGACACCAGGAACTTCACATGCAGCCCCAGTAAAAGTGGGTAATTACGTTATTCCCAGCGCTTTCGCCCGTTCACTGGAGCAGGGAATGACGGTGCCGGTATATATTCGTTACAACGAGACTGACGAGAAAAGTCAGCAAAAAATTGCCGATGCGATGATTTCGCTTGTTGATGGCAATATTACAGTTAAAGCCCTGACTCTTGCTGAATTGCCTAATAATGCCGTGTTATCTGGAAAAACTCGTGCGTTGGTAGAAAAAATTCGTGATGTGAAATTTCACGATAACACCAATATCGAGCTATCGGACAATGCACGCCTGCAACTCAACGTCTCTTCATTTCACCTGGAGATGATAGTCAGCAAAGATGCGTTAACTGAAGCGATTGTCGCACGCAGTAGCCTGCTTGGACCTTCCAGCGTGGAGTCTCTCTCTAACGTCCTGAACTATAACTTTGGTACCTACTACAACGATTATCATAATGGCAGCAGTACCCGCAGCTATCTGACGGTGGACAATACAACATCGCTGCGTGAGCACCATATCAATATTAACGGTTCGTTTTACGGCATCGGCGACAGCAACGGCACCAGTAAACTCTATCGTGCGATGTATGAGCGTGATTATGACGGGTATCGACTGGCGCTCGGGATGCTCGACACCTGGAACGTGCAGTCTATTGCTAGTTTGAATGCGTTGAATGGTGGGAAAATTTACGGTGTGAGCTACGGAAACAAAGGAAGTACGGTTGTTGAGAATACCGCGCTTTCACTCACGCCGATTACCGTATTTTTGCCAGCCGCTGGCGAGGTTCATGTCTTCCGTGATGGGCGTTTGCTCAGCGTGCAGAACTTTAATATGGGCAGCTATGAAATTGATACCAGTCGCTTTCCGTATGGTGTTTATGACGTCACGGTAGATATCGTGGTCAATGGCCGGACAATTAATAGTCGTATTAGCAGGGTTAATAAAATCTTTGCCCGCCAACAAGCCGCCGGGATTGATCAGCTTTCGTGGCAACTGTTTGGTGGCTCACTGGATTATGACCGTGTGAGTTACAAGCGAAATCATTATCAAGATTTGGGCAACGAGCAGACCTGGATTGCCGGGGGGGCCGCATCGGTGACGCTGGCGATATTATCGGGGCTGGGCCTGAAATCCACGCTCTACGGTTTTGACAACAATGCGGTTAATGAAACGGATGTCACGCTCAATGTGAGTGAATACGTAAGCATTGGCAATCAGACGCTAGTGGCGAACGATTCGTCATGGCGAAATATCAGTAACATCAACCTTAATGTCCCTGAGGGATACGGTTCCCTATGGGCATCTCGTGAAGACAGTAAAATTGGCGATCGTCTGCCTATACAGGAGCGTGATAATTATTCCATTGGCGGGACTCTTAACCTCGGAAAGTTTATTCCTCATGGCGGCTCGCTCACCGTGAGTCAGACGGAGAATCGCTACTCGGGAAATAAATATCGTAATCTGGACTACAGCACGACCCTTTATTCAGGCAGGTATGCCACGGTTGGGTTGCGTGCAGGTATTCAGCGTTATTACTACAACAATCGGAATGACGATGGGCGACAGGAACGTTATGTCAGTCTGGATTTATCATTGCCGTTGGCGACCTGGTTGAGCATGGGCGTCTCCCGGGATCGTTATGGCAGTACTCAGGGTAATCTCAGCGCGCGTAAGCAGTATGCTGAGGGCCCGATTAAATCGGTCGGATTGTCGGCATCAACGCGTCTGAGTGGCGAACAGTATTACGACAATAATTATTCGGTAAACGGCAATTTGAGTTATGACACGAAATATAACGCCGGCACCGTATCGGTAACGCGTTCTGCTGACAACTCCACCAATATGAACTTCTCTTCCCAGGGTTCTCTGGCGTGGGCAGGTAAAGATTTCGGCCTGAGTAAAGAGCGGCAGCGGTCCGGCATCATTGTGAAAACAGATTTGACCGGTGAAGGGAAACTGGCTGCGAAGATTAATAACCGCAATTATCTTCTCAGCGGTAAATCAAATTTCATTGCACTGCCGCCCTATGCTCAGTACAAGCTGGAAATCCTCAATGATAAAAACTCTGAGGACAGCTTCGATATTGTTTCAGGACGCAAACAGGAGCTGACGCTATATCCGGGTAACGTGGGTGTTATCAATCCTGAAGTGAAAAGCATGGTCACTGTATTCGGGCGCATTCGTTATCCCGATGGACAATTGGCTGCAAATACCGATATCCATAACCACATCGGTAAAACGCGTACGGATGAAAAGGGTGAGTTTGCTATCGATATCGATAAAAAGTATCCGGTCATCACGTTAATTTCAGCCAATGGCAGCATATGCGAAGCCGATCTTGATTTGGAAAAAGCACGCGGCGCAGCGTGGGTTGGCGATGTGAAATGTGCAACGCAAACCACGATGGCGCAGAGGTAATAAAATGAAAGTATTAATTAAATTAGCTACTGTAATCTGTGCCGTAGGGAGTTTTTCACCTGTGCCTGCTTTGGCGTTGAATGCAATCTCTTCCGGCTCAGTTAGCAATAACTATTTGTTTATCGAAAATGCCATTGATAGTGAATACTTTATTACCCCATCGGCACTTGATCCGCGTTTCAGCGGGTCAAACACGTGGATAAAATACGGTACCTCTCAGGTGAGTCTCGGGTATTTAGGTTTTGTCGGCTGGACTGCGCCTGGAAATTATTATCAGGACATGTGGATTGATAACTCCCCGATTAACGGGCCTTTCCGGGGAATCCGTTGTTATAGTGGCACCCAATGCCCATCAACCGGGTTTATTGCCGGATTGGGCACTGACAAAAACGGTTTTTATCATGCGCAGGTCGGCTCTGTCGCAGGCGTTATTGGTGGCGCCTACGGATTCGCTTCCCTGACCGATACTGCTTATGAGTACTTTCGCAATGTGCCTACCGGTAGCAGCGAAACCTACGTGTTCAACCGCTGTTATACTTCTGTAAATTATGATTATTCTTCCGGGCAACGGTGCAAAGACCAATCGACAGGATCATGGAATTACGTCAATTACACGTTAACTAAACGCGGTCATCTGTCACTTGTCTCGACTAACGCATTTCAGGAGCTTTGGGTTGCCAGCGACGGTACGCCGAGCATCACCAAAGACTCTGGTTATTGCGAACTTGGCGTGGTAGGCGGTACTGACGGTGTGATTTGCAAAATGGTGAGTTATAACCTGCAACAAACGGCCAATCTGACCGCCTCCTTGACGTTTCGCGCTTTTGTCGATACGGCGATGCTTGGTTTTACGCCCGGAGCGGCCACCGTGAGATACTCCGGGAATGGTTCAAACTGGTATAACTATGGTACTTCAACTGCTTATTACAACGTTTTTACGACCTCCGGAGAATACATTTATATTTTTCTGTCAAAAGCATTTTTGAAGAATCTTGTCGATTCAGGGATCAGCATTACTAACAGTCAGCCCTTTACCTTCGGCTTTTATAATGGCTTAACACCAGAGTCAGGACACTACCAGTTTACCCCTTCGCTACAGCTCAATATTGTGCCGAAGGAGTATGGGATCAGTATCGTCTCTTCGGACAACACAGCTTCTGCGAGCGGTAGTGGCACGATTGGCGATGCCGCTCCTATAGAAATGGAGTACACCGTAACCGTCTCAGGTCCCCGTCAAGCAGACAGTATTACCGCGCAAGTTATTGGGGAAAGTACGACGATAAACAGTGTCCCTTACTGTCTGTTTACGTCTGCGCAAGGCGGGCTGTCCGTCCCCATTCCCGCTTTTCTGCAGTACAACAGTCAGTCGGGGGGCGTGGTGCAAAAACGAAATAGCTGCAGTGAAGCGGCAGTCAGTATGAGAGATGCGCAGTGGCAACAGACGCCCTGGGACGCAAATAACAATGACGATGGAAGCTATTATGCTACTGATTTGAAATTGCTTTTCCCAATGAATGATTCACGTTCGATGTTAACCGTTTCCGGCGCTGACTGGGAAGGTGTCGTCAGCGCCAGTGGAGAGATAAAAGTCACGGCGAATTGGGTGGGAGTGACGCCATGAACCGCCGTCGTCTGGCGCTTAGATGGGTATTTATTCTACTTTCCGGTCTGACAGCATTCTCTACACAGGCAGTCTACCTGGAGTCGACCATTTATGAGATGCCATCGGATAAAGCATTTATCAGTAAACGAATCTATAACGATAGCCAGAAACAGAATTTATACAGTATCGGCGCAGTAAAAATTGATAAGCCGGGACCGGGAGGTGAAAACAGAAGTGCTATTGCTGAAGGCGAACTTCTGTTTACTCCGCTGAATTTTTCACTGGCTCCGCAGGCGAGTGAGTTTTTTAAGATTTTCTACCGCGGGCCGCAGGATGATAAAGAACGCTATTACCGAATTCTGTTTCGTGAAATGCCGATCACGCTGTTTACCGAACGTAATCAAGGGAAAGGCGGGCAGGCTCTCCCGGTGATCGCTATGGACACCATATTGGTTGTTCGCCCGAGAAACATAAATCTGGCCTACACCATTGATGAGGCTAACGGAACACTGAAAAACACTGGGAATACTTTTTTTAAAATCATCGTACACCAAGGGTGCAATTCAACCGATGATGAAGCCACCATGCGTTATGTGTTGCCGGGTGAAACCTGGCGTAGTAGTGAGCTCAAAACAAAAAACCGAAAGTTTATCGTAGCGTTGCAGAAATACATCCCAGTAGGTCAGGGGTGCTTCAAACTCAATCAATAGTAAGCATTGAGTCTGATCCGATATGTCATGGTTAGATATCGAACCTATACTGTAACTATCTTTATACAATGCAGTATTCAGCTCAGCACAGATGAAACTTTGGTCATTTGTACTCCATGTCACGGTATTCAAGAGTCAGGTAGTATGAAAAGTATAATTAATGATCAGGTTGAGTACGATTCCACCAGAAAAAGCCTGAAACATCGCGATACTACAATAATCCTTTCGGCATCTACAGCGAGACTACTTGAGCTATTCATTGCCCATAAAAATCAACAACTCCATCGTGAGTTTATCATTGAAGAAGTATGGAAAAAGCATGGCATGGCCCCATCGGGTCATAGCCTTAATAAAAGTATCAGTATATTGCGAAAAGCATTTAGTGAGTTGGGGGCCGATAATCCCATTGAAACATTGCCCCGGCAGGGATTTTTGTTCCATGCTTCGGTCAATGATGAACAGTCATCTTTCAGTGGAGATGTACCTGTTCGTTCGGTAACAGAAACGGTGAACTCACCCGCAACACCGAAACGCAAAAATATTGTTCTGTTCATTTTATTGTTTGCCTTTCTTGGGAGCTCTGTTTTGATATTGCCAACTCTTAATTCAGGTGCCACGAATTTTATCTATATCAGGGCAATAGGTGATTGTGAACTTTATACTGCCGATGACAATAATGCTGATAAAACGAAAGCGTTTTTATCTTCTGATATGTGGCGAAAAATAAATGCGACTTGTCATGATGGCAAGAAAACAATTGTTTTTTATGATGATAATAATTTATCGACAGGTAATGATCTTAAAGAGAATTTTTTGGGGATCTGTACGCTGGATAAAGGAGGGGCTGCCCGTGAATGCGAAAATTATCTTTATTAGCGGGGCGATCTTTCTTGCGGTGATAACAGCATACTTTTTTTATCGCCATCAAGAACCTGAGACGCTGACCTGCTCTGCCAAGAATTACCTGCATCTGGAGGCGCAAACTCAGGGCGTAAAAATTGAAGGTGAAGTTCTGTTGGTTTTTCGTATTTCTTCCGCTACCGAAGGGCGGGTATCCCAGATAGGGAGCCTTAATATTCAGGGTAAGCACTATGCTGTAGATCGTAATGTTGTCCTGAATTTTATTGGCAAAGACCGTGACGGATATCTGCAGACTCGTCGCTTGGCTATTGTCAAAAATAAAAATGACAATGTTCCCGATGACATTACCGAACTGCTTATGTCTCAACAGGATATTTTCTATTATAAGGTCATCCGTATCGCAGGAAATGTCTATGCAATAAGAGATCTGCGACGTACGCTCATGGTTTGTCGGGCAGCATAAATCAAGGTAATGTGTTAGTATTTTGATTTTTGTGGTTGTATATTTTGTCGTTGCTTGTATTCGTGGTTTTTTGTTTTGCCTTGTAGTGAAAATGAGTAAAAGGATTTGTACTGATGAAAATTAGGAATTTTCCTTTTTTGATATTTAAAATGGATTTACCATTTAATGGGAATACGCATATGGATAATTGTGATTATAAACTCTGAAATTACGTGATATGGCTTATGGATAAAGTTAATTCACGAACCGCCTTATAATTACTGGAGGCTGAAGGTGTTGTATATTCTCTCGTGTATATAACGAGGGACCTGCTATGCCATAAATTTAAGTTGGTGGTAACTATGAATACGAAAAAGGTTTTTCTGCTCAGTTATGATATTTTTCTTTTCTCAGGGATAAAAGCGTGGCTGCCAAATCTGGTACTGGTTGATGCGCGATCATTTATTTCTGGTACACAGTCAGTTATTCCACGATACCCGTCCTGTTTGCTGGTGATCGATAACCGGTTACCATTGCTACTGGTCAGTAAATGGTTTCAGAGAAATAGCACGCAGTTTATCAACATCAACTGTATTGTTCTTCGGATGAATGAAACTCGTTCTGTTAATCGAGGATACGAGGAGTATGCTTTCATTAATGGACGAGAATTATCTGATCAATTGATTTCTCAGCTAAGAGCCAATTTAATGGCACCCAATGAGGTTGTGGAGGTCACTAAAGGTTCGACGATTTTTAATTTTCATTTGACTGAATTTGAAGAGGAAATGTTGTATTCATCATTCACAAAAGAAAAATTGCACGACTTTTGTATTGCTAACTCACTAACAACTAAGTCAGTTTATCGATATCGGGAGCGGATAACTGCTCGTCTGGGATTTTCTCATTTTAATGAAACTATCATTTTTTTAACCAGGAATAATTTATTGCATGAAGGCTACCCGACAAACAGTCATTCTGGCGAGAATGTAATTTATGGCGATGCATATGATGTTTCAGATTCTGGCCGACTGAGTATGGCAATAAGGAATGAAGAAATCATTCCTTATTTTCAGCCCATCGTAAATATCAATGGGGACGTCTGTGGTGTTGAGGTTTTGGCTCGGTGGCCACAGGGCCATAATTATGCGATTTCTCAGCGTGAGTTTATACCTCTGGCTGAAAAAAGTGGCTTAATGAATGAGTTAACGAGCTATTTAATGACCACCGTCGCGCGTAATCTGGTTGACGTAAGCGAGGATATCAATAAAACGCTATTCGTCTCCTTTAATGTCAGTCCATCAGGTTTAAGTAATCCCGTTTTTTATTGGGAATGCCTTAACTTTATGGAGATAACGCAAAGACTACCGATAAAATTAATGATTGAAATAACCGAAAATCAGACTCTAACTATCACTCCAGCTATCAAAGAGTTGATACGATCGTTGCGAAACAGAGGGGTGCTGTTTGCTTTAGATGATTTTGGCACGGGATACGCTAATCTCTGCTATCTCAATGAGTTAGACCTGGATGTAATCAAAATTGATAAAACGTTCATCAAGGCTATTAAAGAAGTTGAGCAACATATCCCTATGCTCGAGTCAATCATTCATCTTTCCGGACTCCTGGGGTTACGCATGGTGGCGGAAGGCGTTGAATATGGCTATCAGCAGCAATGGTTGCGGAAAAATAATGTGGATTACCTGCAGGGTTATCAATTTTTACCGCCAGTGATGTTTGATGATTTTATGCGTTTTTACAAGCAGTCTGTAGGGCTGTTTGAATCAGCGTCGGATTCAACTTTTTCAGCGTAAACCTGTCGTGAACATCAGGGGCGGATGCCTCTGATGCCGGTTTTTTTGCCGAGGTTAGTACTACAGATCCTGCCTGTCTGGTGAAGACGATAGCCTGTTCTGAGTGAAACATTGTTTGTTTATGTGTCTTTTACAGGGTATTTATAGCGGTATCAGCGTTAATCAAACCGCTTCCGAGGTTAGTCTATAGCCATGCGTCATTTCCTGACAAAATTAAGAGTCTGGCTTCCACCACCACTCATCTTAATATTATTCCTCATCGCGGATGCGTTGACGGCGATCCCGCGTTTCACATTTGGCGCGGCGACTATCGTAATAAGTGCATTGTTGGCTAGCGCCAGTTTGGCGATGATACTGCATACCGCGTGGCAGATGCGGAAGAAACGTACGACGCTAAACCCACTGCATGCAGAGAAATCGACCACGCTTGTTACTGGCGGATGTTATGCCTGGAGCCGCAATCCAATCTATCTTGGAATGAGTGGACTCCAGTTAGCTTTTGCTCTTTACGTCGGTAGCCTGATTGGAATATTGGTTGCACCACTGTTTATGCTGGCGGTTGCCAGATTGCACATTGATTTTGAAGAGGAACAACTGCGAAAACATTTCGGGCTGGAATGGAAACACTATGAGCAGCGTGTTCGCCGCTGGTTATAGCGTTCCCTTGCTGCGTACAGGATGCCTGTGACGACACGATTCGTGCGTAATTGAATCCGGATGATGCAAAAATAGGCGTTTGATTCGCAAGGCCATTGACGCGTCGCCCGGTTAGTTTTAACCTTCTACCCCGTGCTCACATTCGTGGACATGTCCTTTTCAGGGCCGATATAGCTCAGTTGGTAGAGCAGCGCATTCGTAATGCGAAGGTCGTAGGTTCGACTCCTATTATCGGCACCATCCCTTAGTATTTCCAAGTCATCTAGAATCAACAAAACCCTTTAAAAACATAGATATTACGCGATTTTTCGTCATTTGACGTCAACCCCTATCTCTTGAAATCAACATACAATTGGGGGCACAATCGGGGGCATGTTCTGTTCGGTCTAGGAAATGTGCCCCCAATGATGCTGAATGCCCGCAAGGTTGAAGCCGCTAAAGGAAAAGAGAAGAGCTATAAGCTATCTGATGGAGGTGGCCTGTACCTTCAGGTTGAACCTAATGGCTCGCGTTACTGGCGTATGAAGTACCGTTTTGCTGGTAAAGAGAAGCGCTTGTCCTTTGGTGTCTATCCAACAGTCACCCTCGCTGATGCCAGACAAAAACGCGAAGACGCAAAGAAACTGCTCGTCGCTGGTGAAGATCCTGGCGAAGTGAAAAAAGCAAAGAAGCACGCTTTAAACGCAGCGATCGAGACACTTAACCCATTTAGAGAAGTGGCGTTAGAATGGCACAAAATAAAATCTCCCAAATGGTCTGAGGGCTATGCTTCAGACATCATTGAGGCGTTTGAGAAAGACATTTTCCCGCATATTGGACACAGACCTATAGCCGATATTCAGCCCCTTGAACTACTTGAAGTTCTGAGGTTGATAGAAGCACGAGGCGCTATGGAGAAAGCGAAGAAAGTCCGTCAGCGATGTGGGGAAGTTTTCCGCTATGCCATCGTAACGGGTAGAGCAATCTACAATCCGGCACCGGATCTTGCCAGTGCGATGCAAGGACATGAAGCAGTCCACTATCCATTCCTCAAAGCCAACGAGCTGCCGGAATTCTTTACTGCCCTTAACGCTTATTCAGGAAGCCCAATTGTATTGCTGGGGGCACATTTACTTATCCTGACGGGTCTAAGAACAGGAGAACTAAGGGCAGGAGAGTGGCGTGAGGTGGATTTTGATAATGCGGTGTGGGAGATTCCCAAAGAACGTATGAAAATGCGACGTGCTCATGTTGTGCCGCTTTCAAATCAAGCATTAGCCCATCTTGAAGTCTTAAAAGAACTGACTGGAAACTATCCTTTGATGTTTCCTGGGCGTAACGATCCAAGTAAGTGCATGAGTGAAGCCAGTATTAATCAGGTTTTTAAGCGTATTGGATATGCTGGGCGGGTTACTGGCCATGGCTTCAGACACACAATGAGCACTATTTTGCATGAAAAAGGCTTCAATAGTGCATGGATTGAAACCCAGCTTGCGCACTTGGATAAGAACGCAATACGCGGGATTTATAATCATGCTCAGTATCTTGAAGGGAGAAGAGGAATGATGCAGTGGTACGCAGATTTTTTAGGGGAGGTTAGTTAATGACTAACTTCAAATACTTGGATTATTGTCGAATCGAACGGGCAGCTAAAATAATTGGTTGTGAAGTAGACGATCTAGTGCATTTGGGAGCAAATAATAAGATTCAGTTGAGTTTAATGTTAGATATGGCTTATTCTCATTTTTATAGTGATATGGAAGTGGATTATTTAAATAGTAATTATAATAACCTTCCTGTTTATAATAATGAGTTTAAAAAAGTAACAGATCACTCACATATTTATAATGAGTTATTGAGTGGTGAGTCTATGTTTCTTTATGATAATGAATATCACTATAGTGTAGCTTATGGAAGTGCATCAGGATTATGGGATATACCATCTGATGATTTGAAAAAAATAGAACTGCATGGTTTTTTTGATAAAGGTGTTATTCTTACCCCATCTGGAGAATCAAGGTTTAATGGTTTTTTGGGCTGTTTATTGCCTGATAGTAATGGTGTGAGAATTAAAACTAATGATTTGTGGATTACAAATAACTACATTGAAAATGTTTTACAGAATAAATTTGAATGTTCTGATGTTCAAAAACGCAATGAGACTAATGGTTTAAAATCAATAAAAATATCGAAGGTCGTCTCTGAGCGTCATGCAAGGAAGAGAGAAACAGTACTCATAGCTGCTATTTATTGTAAAGAAAAATACCCAAACGAGTGTTCGCGTTCAATTCGCGCGTGGGCTAGTTGCATTGAACAACATGCCACAGACATTTTATACAAAAATGGAGATGCTCCGTTATCATTAGATAGAATTGAGCGAATCTTAGGTAAAGCAATCGTTGGAAAAATGATCGCAGACTAGAATCTATTCTACGTTGAGTAGGAAAAATTTTTTCTACTCAACATTAAAACCCCATTTTGTATGTTTAGATTATCTCCATTGACAAGCCTTGATGAACATATGGAGAAAAGATGACTAATCAAGCCGAACGTCCTTCATACGATAAATTAATTGATATGAAGTTCATCACTTCCGATTGTTTATTTACCGACAAGTGGATCTATAAACTAATTTCTCTAGGACGGTTCCCTAAGCCAATTAAATTAGGGCGTATGTCTCGTTGGCGTGCTGGTGATTATTATGCATGGCGAGATAGTCACACATCTAACTAAATACTTTTTTAATGAGGACTAATATGACTTCCATTATGTCTGTGGGGGAGAGTAAACCATTTTATCCTTCTCTGAAAAGCGAAAGTGTCACATTATTAGATAGTTATAAGGTTAACATCTTCAAAGATGCATATGGTGATTCCGCATGTATCATAAGAATTATAGAAATTTTTATGTTAAATAAACTGCGCCATAAAGGGGAGAAACTACGCTCTTTAACTGGGCTGACAATTCCTGATACAGAGGCTGTAGCAGACGAAATCAATCTTTTAATGAGTCGATTTGAGAAAATGTGCCATTGTGAGGAAGAAGAACTATCTTTCAGACAGCGCGAAGTTTCTGCGGCCGAATATACTTTGAAAAACGCAGGAGGTAATGTCAATTCCAGAACAATTGCTGAAGTAAAAAATAATAACACTCTTAAAGTAGAACGTACTGCCTGTGAACAACGTTATCGTTCTGCGATTTTGCGGCAGAAAGAACAGCAAACACGAGTGGGTATCTTCAGAGGATTTGGGGGAATGTTAGTTGATGAAGCTGAATATATAGGTAAGGATATCAATAGAAGATTACTGAACTCATTTACCAAACCGCTTTCATCGCTAACAGAGTTTATTGATATTATTTATGATGCGGTCTTAATTCGTGATATTCGTTTTATCATCGATGCCCTACTCTCCCTAGAGAGTGCAGTTAGTCATATCATTGAGTGTTGTACTATTCCTACAGATCGGTACGTATTGGAAAGAGGAGGGCTTAACAGAGCACTGGCTTACAGAGAATATTATCGTGCCGAAAATTCCATATTACGTACTGTGATAAGCGATCATGAGTATGCCGAACATGCTGTGAGATTTAATCAAATTACTGACTATAAAAACAAACTCTTTTCTTAAAAATTAAAAGGTGAAAAACTATGTATGCCTTTAAAACTGAAAGGCCGGACGCAGCACGTCGTTATCATAATAAATTCGTCACTGGTACTAACTATCAGGAGGAATCAAACAGACGCTTTGCATTAAGTGAATCCACTGAAAATATACTGCGTACTTCAATTCTGGAATCCGGGTGGCTTGTTAAAAATATCACCCTACGTGATGTTAACGCTGTGTCAGGTAATGCCGTCAATATTGGTGCCAGTGAACTGCATACCGGACGTGTGGATGGTGGCCGTTTCCACAAAAAAATGGCAATCAATGGTACGGAGTTCTTTCTGACAGAGACGGATACCTGCGCCCGGATCAGCTATTCCGATATGTCTCATATTTACCATACCGGCGTGCCGGATGAGTTTGAGAAAACGGTTGAGAGCTTTTTTGCCCAGGCATATGCGCTGGATATGCTGCGGATCGGTTTCAATGGTGTGTCGATTGCAAATACTACAAACCCGGAAATCAATAAAAAAGGCGAGGATGTCAATATTGGCTGGCATGCACTGGCGAAAGCCTACGGGAACGGGAAGCAAATCATCTCTGAGCCTGTCACTCTGGGAGAGTCTGGCACCTGGAAAAATATTGATGCTCTTGCCAACCATCTGATTACTGAGCTTATTGCTGAGCAGTTTCGTGAAGATCCCCGTCTGATTGTACTGGTTGGGGCAGAGCTGGCAGCACATCAACGCCTGAAGTTATTTAATGCCGCAGACCGCCCGGCTGATGTGAATGCTGCACAGATGGCTACAAGTTCTGTTGCTGGCCGCTTTGCGTTTATTCCCCCGTTTATGCCGGGTAAGCGTCTGGCAGTAACGACGCTGGATAATCTGCATATTTACACTCAGGCGATAACACGGTGGTTTCGTGCTGAGTTTGATGATGAAAACAGTGAATACGTACATTCCTACCTGCGCAATGAAGGCTATGCACTCGGTGAACCTGAACTGTACGCGGCTGTCGATGAGAGCGCCCTGACGTTTGCTGATTGACTTAGCGACAGAAAGACCCGCTCAGAGGCGGGTCTCGTTTACAGCATCAGGAAAAATGAAGAACTATTTTTAAGCAGAGGCTTAAGCATGCCAGCGTTAATTAATCCAGGCAATCATCAGTTTTCGGTTATAAATTTCTTGCCTCACCAGGAATATGCGGGATATAGTTTAAAGGTTGCCGCAAAATCGGCAGCCGGGCGTAGGAACCCGTGTTATCTGAAGGCGATACTACACGCGCCAGGCGTGTTTTTTTGTGTCGCAGCTTTGACTCACCTAAAATTTATGGTGTGGTGGCTGATTGTATTTTTTTATTTTTTACGCCACATCATCAGTATTATGGTAGTCCAGGCGGGGCAGCTTTCGGGCTGGCCGGTATCCTTCAGAGCCGGTATTCCTACCCCCGTCTGGGCTACCACCCATGAGCGTAGGAACTCCGGTGGTAGCGTTACCCGCTATCTGAAGGAGGTTGCCATTATGGCTACAGTTCCTGCTTTATCTCACCCTGAATTTACCTTTGTCTTTCTGGCTGTTCGCCGTACAGACCGTGATGCCCGTCCACGTCCTGTGCGTGTAATCGCAGACTGCGAGCATGCTGCACGCCTTAAACTTGCCACTGAATTTATCCTGAGCTTTGCTGCCCGTATCCCTGTGAAAAGTGCCGGGGAGGTGGTTGCATGAAATCCATGAATTTTAAGCAAGGCTGCATATTGAGCGAACTGGGTGAGAGTCGTCTGTTACGGGCGGCACTGGCCAGTGAGTTTCTTGCAGAGGTCCTGTCCGTTCCCACAGTGAATGGAGCGAGAACTGTTTCAGCGGAAGGCGCTGCGGCTTTAGTGGCCTGTATTGCCGAACAACTGGATGGCGTTGTTAAGGAAACCAGCACAATTAAGGGAGAGATGCGCGATGAATAATAATCAAAATTTAAAGGCGCATGCTTTACGAACAGCAGTCTTACGGTACTACATTGCTGATGCATTCATTTCCTTAATGGCGCGTGTTCATAATGAACCTGTTTATATTGAAGATGGCGAACGAATAGAACTCACCCACGAAAAAGTGGTGAGCAATATTATTTACCATATTGAAATGCCGTGGGTGAATGAGTTTGGGGCTGATGCTGGTTGCATACTGGCCGCAGAGAAACTGGAAAAAATGCTTAAACCAGGCTTTATGTCAGAAAATATTCGCCTGTCAGTTTTTGGTGTCACAGAGATGCGTGAGGTTTACCGGGATATTATTTTCGGTGCACCTGATGGCGAACTACCCGAAGGTTTTGAATTTGTGAAGCCGGAAGGTCAGGAGGTGCTGCTGTGAAAACACTGTCTGTATCCACGATTTCCGGGGCTGCGATTGGGCGCTGGCCTTATATCCTGTCAGCATTAGGTATCAAAGTACCGTCCGCAGGACATCATGGGGCTTGCCCTGCCTGTGGTGGCAAAGATCGCTTTCGACTGGACGATAAAGCGGGGCGTGGGACGTGGTTTTGTAATCAGTGCGGTCATGGCGATGGTCTTGATCTGGTTCGTCTGGTGACAGGAAGAAAGATAAAAGAAGCCGCCGGGATGGTATCTGAGGCGCTTGCATTACCAGAAATACAGGAGAAGCCCGCTTTGCCAGCCAGGAAAAAGGCCGCAGGAAAAGAAGCGGGTGCGGAGCGATATACCAGACTCAGACAGCAGTCCTGCAATGGTGAGCCGGTCTATCTGACAAACAAGGGCTTACACGGGTATTCACTTCCCTTGCTGTCACAGCCTTTGAATCTGGCCGGAATAACATTTTCCTCCGGTTCATTACTGCTGCCGTTGACGGATATCTCCGGGAATATTACCGGTGGTCAGCTTATCAATCCTGACGGGGATAAAAGTCTGCTGCCAGGTAGCCAGCTGTCTGGCGCATTCATTGCCCTGACCGATATACCCGCTGAAACACCTGAACAGGTGATTATCACTGAGGGTTTTGCCACGGCGCTCACCGTCAGTCTGCTGACTGAAGGATGGATCGTGGCGGCTGTAGCTGCCACCAATTTACTGAAGGTGACGGAGCAGATCCGAAAACGCTGGCCGGAAACCCGGATCATTCTGGCCGGAGATAATGATCTGGCTGACGGGAAAGAAAACACCGGGCGTATTCAGGCAGAGAAAGCCGCTAAAGCGGTGGATGGCTGGGTAACGCTCCCTCCGGTACGCCATAAGGCTGACTGGGATGATTATCGGCAGGAAGTGGGGAAAGAACGGGCGAGAGATGCCTTTCGTGAAGAAATGACGCTGCATGGCAAAGGGCAGACCCGTTTACCAGAAGGGTTCCGGCTGACAAAAGAATATTTGTGGTACGACAAGCTGGTTAATAAGTCTGATGGTGATACGGAGATACGTAATATCAAAATTTCCAGTCCGTTGCGGGTGACGGCAATCACCAGTGATGCTGATGGGAGTAATTACGGGCGTTTGCTGGAATGGGAAGATACCAACGGAAACAGCCGTAAATGGGCAATGCCGATGGAGATGCTGGGGGGCAGCGGGGAAGAGCTGCGCCGCGTTCTGCTGGTTAACGGGCTTTCTTACATCAACATTAACGGCATGGCCAGAGCATTCCTGATGGAATATATCTCGCTGTGTAAACCGGACAGAAAAGTAACCTGTGTGAATAAAACGGGCTGGCACGGTGGGGTTTACGTTCTCCAGGATGAAGTGATAGGGCGCGAGGCCCAGTCAGTCATCTTACAAACATCGAGCGTGCAGGGGCGTGATTTTCGTGTCAGCGGCACATCAGAGGACTGGCGTGAAAATATAGGTCGTTACTGCATAAATAATGCCCGTCTTGCCTTTGCGGTGAGTCTGGCATTTGCTGCCCCCCTTCTGAAACTGGTTGGTATCGGTGGTGGAGGTTATCACCTCAAAGGGGAATCAACAGACGGTAAAACCACGACGATGAAAGTGGCTGCATCGGTATGTGGTGGAACAGATTTCTGGCATACGTGGCGGGCGACGGGGAATGCATTAGAAGGAACGGCGAGCCGCCGCAATGATGCCACGCTGATGCTGGATGAAATCCGGGAGGTTGACGGCAGGGAGGCGGGGAATATCGCTTATATGCTGGCTAACGGGCAGGGTAAAGCCAGAGCCAGAACAGATGGTTCGGTAAGGGAAACCAACCGCTGGAATCTGTTGTTTCTGTCCACAGGGGAACTGTCACTGGTGGAACATGCGGCAAGCGCCGGGGAACGTACGTATGCCGGAGTTGAGGTCAGAATGATCCAGATCCCAAGTGATTCGGGCAAATATGGCGTGTTTGAAGAACTTCATGGCTTCAGTAGCGGGAAAACCCTGGCGGAGCATCTTGAGCAGCACGTAGCGCATTATCATGGTGCACCATTCCGCGACTGGCTGCATTGCCTGACCGCTGATCTGCCGGAACTGACCAGCCAGGCGAAAGCCTTATTGAAAGAGTACACCCGGAGGCTGACGCCGGAAAATGCCGGGAATCAGGTTGGCCGGGCTGTTACCCGTTTTGCTCTGGTTGCGATGGCCGGGGAGCTGGCCACAAAAGCGGGCATCACAGGATGGCCGGAGGGAGAGGCCTTTCGTGCCGCTCAAAGCTGCTTGGCTGCATGGATGGCTGACCGGGGCCATACAGCTAATCAGGAAGATAAAGCGGCACTTGAACAGGTACGGGACTTCATGACGCGTAATCAGTTCAGTCGGTTTGCTGACTGGAATGACGACAGGAACCGGCCTGTTTCAATGATGGGATTCAGAAAAGTCGATAAAGGAGACAACCTGACAGAGCCGGTTGTGACGTTCTACGTTCTTCCGTCAGGCTGGAAGGAGATCTGTAAGGGATTTGATTCGCGTAAGGTGGCCAGGTTGTGTGTGGACGCGGGCTGGCTGAAACCCGGTGAAGATGGCCGGACGCAAAACAGCATTCGCCTGCCAGAAATAGGGCTTAAACGTGTGTACCAGTTCAATACACAGGTACTGGGAAGCGCCGAACCTGAGTAATTATCGCGTGAGTCTTATTTTTATGAGGTAACACAGGTAACAGAGGTAACACCCGCTACTGATACGGTTCTTCAGTGTTACCAGTCAAAAATACTGACTGGTAACAGAGGTAACAAAAAATGGTGTGTTACCACGCGTTACCTCTTGATTTTGCTAACTGGTAACAGATTAAATCCTTTTAAATCAATAATGTTACGCGTGTTACCAGTGTTACACGTTCAGAACAAGAGGTAGGGTTCCAAATCCCTTCCTCTGGCGGGCAACAGTATAGGGCACAGAACGATGAAGATGATGAGAATGTACTGCCCCACATGTCAGGCAGTAGCGCGGATAGGTAAAACAAACAGGAAACACCCACAACTGTACGATGTGTATTGCTATTGCTCTAATGTGGAGTGCGGTCACTCGTTTGTGATGAATGTTGCTTTCTCCCATTCCGTTAGTCCAAGCGCGCTGAACGGGCAGGGGAGGGTTAAAGAGCTAATTGATGCCATTCCACCCGAGGAGCGGGAAAAGGCTTTAAAGTTGCTGCTGGCTGCGCAAAAAAATGGGTAAAGTATGCGTCGGGAATGGCCGATCCGTTCCCGAAACCTGAACACAGGATTTCAGTTAATAAGGATATAAAGTTATTATTTTTCATATGGTTATGTTTTTCGTGTTTCACGAGCCTTCATAAAATCACACACCTAAAATAAATTATCCATTTAATATCATAGTGTTGCGTATTCAGACCACAGACACGACGGACAGTAAAACTGAAAAAAGCTGAATTTCTTTTCATTCTTTTCAGTTCCTGTCTCGCAGAGCATCCCCAGAACGGCCGCGGGCTGGCGATATCGTTTGTAAAAAATCACAACTGAAAAATTTTAGTGATATGAAAACCGCAGGCGGGTGCGGTGTAGTGCGATTTTTGTTGTTTTTTTATTTTTCTGTAACAATTCTAATAAAATCAATTTAGAATACAGTAGCAGAAATATACAACTATTATAAAAAATAGGAGTGGTAAATGAAGGTAAGGAAGAAAGGAAAATATAACAAATTAAAAACATTATATACAAAATATGTTTTTTATGGTGCTTATTATTGCCCTTTTTTATTTCCTAAGTGGTTAGTAAGTGAAGTTAATCATCGTTATAAAGACAATGGGAACTTAAGAGGTTATTATAATAATGAGAACCCAAAGCTTGTATCTTTCCTTAATGGGGAGTTTTTTTGGTACAAAACCACATTAAGTTTTGTAATTGGAAAAAATGAGCTTAATAAGTTAGCTAAATGGGTTGTTCGCTATTCCAGGAATAGTTTTAATTCTTCACGATATGAAGGCGTAAACGATGTTTCAAGTATATTTGGTTCTTCCTATTATAACTTTGGTAAAATTAGTGTTAATGGCTACGATAGATTTAATGACTCACTGAAACCTTTGTCATCCAAAACAAAGTATATTGATTTTATCATGCTGGACTTGCATAAGTATGGTAGTGATTTATTTATATTAACGTATGAAGTATATATGGCGAAAGACGCATCGAACGCAATAAAAAATGTCCATGTAGATGAGTTGGTGTTTGATGCGGAGTTTGATAGGCTGAATTTCTATAGCAAAAAAAATAGTGGGTTTTTATGCTTGGATAGATCATGGCTTGCATCAGAAATTATTTGTGAGAAATTTGATGATGTATTTAATGATGTTCGCATTATATTGAAAGAGTTAAATGATATTATAGGTATATCGCAGCATGAGGATAGCGTTGTTGCAGTTCCAGAGATATGCGTAGACGAGGGGGTAGATTATTTTTCTCGTCTAAATAAGCAAGAGGTTGAGAGGGCTGTTGAGATCGGTTCTTATTATCCATCTCCATATTTAATAAAAGATGATGGAGGGTATTTTTTAAATATATATGACAATACTAAGTATTCATTCGATGCTCTCTATATATATAATAAAATTAATAAAGAGGGTAATAAAGGCTATCCTGAGTTCCATCCTCCTTCAAATTCAAGAAGTTTGATTCGTGATTTTTCATTTGGAATATTGATCTCTTATGAGATAAGCCGTTTAGCCAAACAAGTTGGGGATATTGTAACGGATATTCATGGTAACGTGCTGACTAAAAAGCATAATGATTACTTTATTTTTTACATGAGTTCAAAAAAAATAGAAAAGTGGTTGAAAGCCTTCTCAAGAAACAAAAATAGTAAAGTTAATCATTTGTTAGAATATCAAATTGAAAAATGTAATGAATTAGTGAATAAAACTGAGGGCTTATATCGTTTATCAGAAAGCAGAATCCAGTTTGATAGCATTAAATATAACAAGAAAAATTCCAAAATTATTTTTTGGTTCGTGATTATACAAATAATATTAGCAGTGTTAGCTATAGATATCCCAAAATGGAAGATATGGTTAAACTGGGTTCGTAACTTATTTTAATTAACAACTAATGAAGTAGTTCACCTTTGCAGATAAACTACCAACTATATGCCCCCTCTTGTCAAGGTGATGAGTTGGGGCATTTTTGGGGGCATTTTTATTTTCTTATTTTCTTTGTGTATATATTTCAGTTGGTTGCGTTGATGTTTTGTTCCTATTATCGGCACCACCTTTTCTCGTAAAATCATCAAGTTACTATTGCAGTGTTTTGCTTTGTTCAGCACTAATGTGCATTTTGCGCGTTGCGGATGTGACAAAATGGAGGCAACTGATGATCAATATATTTGTTTCAATGAGTTGAACAATGCAAAGTGGGAGTTTTGTAAGACGTGCAATCGCAGGTCCTCGCCATTCTGTGAGCGGAGATTTTAGCTCCGAATTACATGAAAACCACAATTTTACTTAGGGATGGGGTGATTTTACATGAATAAGAACATTTACCTAGAAAAAACAAGCGACTAACATAAACTTATTGGCAGAAATCCTTGTCATCTTGCGCTGTATTTTTTAATCTATCTTCAATATCTACCAGAAGATAGGCCCCTCATGAAATTCCAGGACATTGCTACTTTTTCCGGAAATATTCTCACCTTTTTGGGATTGCCAGCACTGATTTTTTTTAATTTTTCCTCTTTTTTGTTTTTTCTGAATGAATGGAAGATTCCTTTCATATGTGGTTCTGTTGTCATTCTAATAACTACATTAATTTATCATCGAAAAAAAAGACGTTATCCCAACAAGTCGAGTTGTTTCTCATTGCTTGTGTTGTTTTTTGCAATGGGTTGTGCGATTTTCTACCAACCATACCCTGAATTTGCACAGATAAGCATTTCTGGCTTCTATAATGAAAAAGATGGGGGGTGGAACAGTAGTAATACAGATGAAAATGCTTATGACATCACTCACCAGATGGAGGATACGTGGAAAAGGGCCACATCTAAAGAGAATCCTTCATTCCAATTTGTGCCCCCGTTTGCGGTTGAGAACTGGCAATTTCCGACATTGTTTTTGACTCATCGTTCTAAACAGCAAATAATTAATTTGGCTGAAGCGAATTCTCGCTCAGTCGTAACGTTGGTAGGGTTTACACGTGATAATAAAATAGAGAAAATCCACTATAGTTTGAACGGGAAGTTGTTATCACCCAATGCGCATAGCATTAATTTAGAGAGTAGATGGTTTAATCAGATTTTTGATAAAATTATTTCGCAATCACAGTTAACTGATGCTCAAAAGCGAGAGATAATAGCTAAGATCCTCTTCATTGATATAAATGCCCGTACACTAAGTGCCCGAAAAGATGAAATGGACGCTATTGGTATGGCTAACCTGGTCGTTAAGATAAGAAGTGAGGTCATTGATTTAAAAGGAAGATATCCTTTTATAGACGATGAGCTCAACTTTTTGATGGCTGGTCTGACAGCTTCTTTCGTAGATGTTTATAGTGCAGAACTATCTGATGACGTCGCTGCTGGGTTTTTAGTGCAGGCACTCAGCTTTCATCCGTATTATCCTTATCCAGATAAGGAGAGTTTTCAACGCGCTTATGTCAAAAATAGTTATGATAAATGGAAACTAACTAATGACGCTGAAAATGATGTGACTTTATTGAGCCACCTTGCGCAGTTGACATATTTTATCGAAGATACTAAGGAAAAAGAAAAGATCATTGATGAATTTAAAAATCAGGTTTTTCTTCAAAACCAATCGCCTACGATTTTTTATTCAATGCTAGAAATGATCAAAACCAGTAATTCACTGCTTGATATACCAGTTAAACAAATTCATGAAATTAAAGAAATAGAAGATTATACGGATAATTTTCTTTATCAACATCCAGGCATGGATGATGAATTCATTGAGTTAAAAAGCGCATTGTTATACGGTGTATGCCATACCTGGTATGTTAATCATAATCGAAAAAAAGATGCTTCAAGGTTATTGGGGAAATTCACAAATATTGTGGATAATAATCCTAATGTGTTGCATTTTTTAATGAAAATGAAACAAGAAGATAGTGAATGAAAATAATAGTGCCTGAATCCTCGTTTTAGCTTGTAATAGCAAAAACGCGCTTAGACGCCCCTGTATATTGGTGGCTAACAGGTACTATATCACTTGGTTTTTCATTAAAATGGCTGATAATATCGAGCGGCCCTGCGCCAGGGCCGATTCGTTTACTGAGCAGATTTAGCAAGATGTAAATGCAATACGCTTCAACCCCTCTACCGCTTTTTCGAGGTAGGCGCGTGGACATCCCATGTTCAGGCGGATAAAACCTTTTCCAGCAGGACCAAAGCTATTTCCCATTGAAGGCGCAATACCGGCAACATCAAGCATTACCCATTTGAGCTGCTCATCATCCAGTCCAAGCGCTTTGCAATCTATCCACAATAGATAAGTTGCCTGGGAAGGAACAACCCGAGCCCACGGGAGATGTTCATCAATTTGTTGAATAAACCAGCGTCGATTTTCAGCCAGATAGCCAAGTAACTCGTCTAACCATGGTGCACCATGTTGCCATGCTGCCGTACTCGCTTCGACGGATAGCGCATTGAATACATCCAGCCCATGTGCATCCAGACGGCGTAAAAAGTGTTCACGCAATGCCGGTGCCGGTATCAGAAAATTAGCAATACGCAATGTCGACAAACCAAACGTTTTACTGGCTGAAGTGGCTGAAATTACACGCGAATGCCAGCGTTCTCCCAGATGCAGAACTGAAGTAAATTGTTCTCCAGGAAGCAATAAATCTGCCCATATTTCATCAGACAGCAACGTCACATCATAGGTTTCGCACAGCGTAAGTAGCTGTTCCAGCTCTTGTACAGACCAACAACGGCCGGTTGGGTTATGCGGATTACATAAAATCATCAACGGTGGACGTTCATTCCGGAATAACATTTCCAGGTGAGTAAAATCCATTTGATAACCGGTAGCCGGGTCCTCATACAACGGATTTTCCAGCAACTGTCTGCCGTTCAAAGAGATAATTTTAGCGAATGAGCCATAATAAGGCCCCTGAACGACTACACCTTCACCGGGTTGACTCAGCATTTGTACGAGTAGCGATAATCCCGGAACAACACCTTCAATACTGCAGATCCACTCTTGCTTGATTTCCAGCTGATGCCGGGTTGAGAGCCATGAGATTAATGAATCAAAGTAGCTTTGTGGCCGTTCGCTGTAACCAAAAATACCGTGCCCGACGCGGTGAGTTAAAGCCTCCTGAACAGCGGGCGGGCAAGTAAAGTCAAAATCAGACACCCACATTGGCAACAGTTGATGTGTATCCTCGCCGAAATATCGCGCCATAAAGTCCCATTTCAGCGATGCGGTATCGTGGCGATCGATAATCTTATTAAAATCCATTACATGCTCTCCCTATTCTGTTGCCGTAATATTTTTTTCTGTTTCTGTCACTGATGGCGCCTTCGCAATACCGATTCCCGTGAAGCCGTAAATCAAGGCGAAGAAGATTGCGGCATAGCACTGAATCGCCCATGGCAATAAATCCAGTGTGCTCACTCCTAATGTTGTGGCCATATAAACTCCGGCGGCGGTCCATGGCAACAACGGCTCAATGACGGTGCCAGCGTCTTCAATTGTGCGGGACAGATTTTTGGTATCCAGTCCCATGCGGCGGTATGCGTCTTTAAATAATTCAGCTGGAACCAGAAGAGCCAGCTTGCCGTCGCTTGTCGCTCCGGTAACAAGAAGGGTGGTACCAATGGTTGCCGCAATTAACTGACCGACGCTGTGAATGACCGTCAGTAAGCGGTTAATGATAATGTTGAGTGCGCCCGTTAACGTTAAGGCACCGGCAAAAGAAAATGCGCAAAATACCAGAAGAATAGTGCTCATCATTGAGAACATTCCGCCACGGTTCAGCAGGCGCGGAACATCAGCAATAATGCCCTCACTCCCTTGCGGGAACATAGTAATGTTGAACCCATCGATAAAGGCATCCAGCCCCTGCTTGATGCTGAGTCCTTGCATGACAACGCCCAGAATCAGGGCTAATACGCATGCGCTCAGCATTAAAGGAATGACCGGCTTTTTACGAATCGCGCCCCACAACACAATAACCGGCGGCAAAATCAGAATGATATTGAAGTGGTATAGCGACTCCAGAGCATTGACAATATCGGTAACCCGTTGCGGTGTGGCGACCTCGCCGAGCATATTGCTGTGGCCCGCAATAAGATAAACCACGGCGGCAAGCAGAAAGCTGGGAATAGTGGTCCACAATAAGTGCTGGATATGCTCGAAAAGGGTGGTATCTGCGACAATGGCCGCAAAGTTGGTGGAGTCTGACAGCGGCGATATCTTGTCACCGAAGTAAGCGCCAGAAACAACGGCACCTGCCGCTGCTGCCAATGAGACATCCAGTCCGGCGGCAACCCCCATCAGCGCTACGCCAACCGTTCCGGCGGAACCCCAGGAGGTTCCGGTACACACCGATACGACGCTGGTCAAAAAGAACGCGGCGATGAGAATGTATTCGGGGCTGATGAGTTTAAGTCCCCAGTACACCATGTAAGGGATGGTGCCGCTGAACATCCATGTACCAATCAGGCCGCCAACACAGATAAGAATCATGATAACCGGCATTGCTTTGGCGAGTTTATCCACCACCGAATTAATGATGTCTTCCCAGCAATACCCTTGCCACCAGGCCATGCCCGCGGCGACTGCAGCAGAACAAAGCAATAAAGGTTCAATACGCAGCCCCATGATGCCGTAGCCAATAATTAACAGCAGTAGCATGGCTAAAATAGGGATCACTGCCAGTCCAAATGAGAGTGCTTTTTTCTGATTTTGAGAGGCATTCATTCATGAATCTCCAGTCTGTAAGGTCGCTCAAGAGTAGAGAACACTCTTTTGTCTGACTGTGATCGTTCATTGGCCCTCATGTAAGCGATTACATGAGGGCGCTAAATTTGAAGTTGATCACAACTCAGGGGCTTGACGATTTACGCATGATTTCAGAGAGAGGGGGGAAGAACAGAATCGCGGATCACCAGCTCTGCAGTGAAACTATTCACGCTGGGACGCTGAGTTGCGCCCTTAAAAAGCTGTATCGCCAGCTGCGAAGCGCAGCGAGCCATGCGCTCAACGGGATAATGCATTGTTGTGAGTGCTGGGTAGAGATAGCGGGCCATCACCACATCATCAAATCCAACGATCGAAAGCTGTTGCGGAAGTGTAATTCCCTGCTGATGGAGGATGCGCATAATCCCGGCGGCCATCACATCATTAAACGTCACCGCTGCGGTGAAAGGAATGCCGCAATTAAGCAGCTGATGTGCAGCGCGTTCGCCACCTTCTTCATTAAAGGGTACGCTAATCACCCAATTTTTATCTGGCGTAATACCATATTCAGCCAGCGCCTGGCGATAACCTTCCAGCCGCTCACGGCGATCGATAATCGGTAAGTCACTTGTCACGCAGGCAATACAACGGTGTCCTTGCTCCAGGAGATGTAGCGTGGCTGTTTTAGCTGCTTGACTATTTTCCAGCCACACGCAGCGATTGGCCATCCCGGCAATATAGCGATTTACGACCACCATGGCAGGAAAATGAGCGGCATATCGCAACAGTTCCTTTTCAGACAGTCTACTGGCATGGACCACAATAGCTTCGCAGCCCTGGTTTATCAGGAAATCGAGTCCTGATTTCTCCATTCCTTCATCGTGACCGCCGCTGCATACCATCAGCCGAAACTGCTGCTGGCGTGATACTTCTTCCACGCCTCGTGCAAGCCTGGCAAAAAAGGGATCGGCAAGATTGCCGGTCAATAACCCGAGCATGTCACCGCTGCGTTTCGCTAATGCAATAGCGGCAGCATTGCGATGATAGTTCAGTTCGCGCATGGCTTTTTCAACACGCTCACGCGTCACGGGTTCAACCCATGCGGTTTGATTAATAACACGTGAAACTGTTGCGGTGGACACTCCCGCTGACTCTGCAACATCTTTTATCGTTGCCATGCTGGCTCTTTACCTTTTTAATACTTAAGAATTTGCTTATCGCTGGTTTTTTTCCTTATCTTATTCAGGTTGGGAGGATTTGTCACCGATACATCCTCTGAGTATATCTACTCAGAGGCTTATTTTTAGTATTTAATTATTCAATACTATCCTGAGTATTATTATACTTACATACGATATTCGATCATCCCGCTCTTTTTGGCCACCCAGTCATACAGACGTTGCCCACGGAGATTGGTTTCATGCGTATGCCAGTATAATCTTGACGCGTGATGTTTTTTGGCTTGTTGTTGGACATATTCGATAAGTTGTTTACCGATGTGTTGGCCGCGTACATCTTCGCTAACAAATAAATCTTCGAGATAGCAATAGTTTGATTCTGCCCAGGTTGAGCGGTGAAAGAGATAATGAACCAGCCCCACTATTTTCCCATCATATTTTGCAACAGCACAATAAACAGGTTCGCTCGGGGTAAAGAAACGCTCCCACGTTAATTTTGTTACTTCATCTGAAATTATAGTGCGGTAAAATGTTTGATAGTTTATCCATAAAGGAAGCCAGCTGGCGTAGTCTTTTTGTTCTGCACTTTCAATAGTAACGGCATTCATGTTAATCATATATATCCTGATATTTTATACGAGTAATGTGTTAGTATGATGATACTAAGAATTTTATAAACTCTCGTAAAGAGACACTTTCGATATATTGATAGGATCCACTTTAGTATAAAGGTTAATACAATGAAGAAAAACAATGCGCCTTTATTTCAAGGATTTGTTTTAGGAAAAGGTGCGGTTAAGGAGCAGGTTTACCACATCCTCCGCGATCACATCCTCGAAGGGCGATTGCCGCCAGGAACAAAAATGCCGTCAACCAGGGCGTTGTCCGAAATGATGTCAATTTCACGAAACTCAGCGATCGCCGGTTATGACCGGCTATTAGATGAAGGGTATATCCTGACTCGTAAAGGGTCTGGAACGTATGTCTCACATCATATTCCGGATCGGAGTATCAGCAATAGCTATCCAGAGATGGCGTTGGTGGACGTCGTATCGCCTGATGAGCAGGTTCACAGCCGAAATAATCCTGCTCGCGATTTATGGTCAAATGAGTATGAAGGGCGCGGCATGAACCGTCTATTTGCGGTTGGTGTCGGGTGTACGGATCTCTTCCCGCATGGGTTATGGGGAAAGCTACTGCAACGAGTCTGGAGACAATCCCGGCATCAACTGGGAGCTCACACTCATCCTTGCGGGTACCTTCCTTTGAGAAAAGCGGTTTGCCGCTACATTAAAACAACGCGTGGAGTGAACTGTAACGAAGATCAAATAATCATCGTAAATGGTATTCAGCAGGCATTGAACATTACTGCACGAGCATTGCTGTCGGCAGGAAATGAAGTTTGGCTGGACGACCCGGGTTACAAAGGCGCCCGCGGAACCTTCATGTCTGTTGGTGCTATGGTGAGGCCGGTACCGGTAGATAGCGAAGGAATGAACGTCCGCTATGGTATTGATCATTTTCCTGACGCTAAGCTGGCCTATGTCGTCCCGTCGGATCAATATCCATTAAGTGGAACGTTGAGTTTATCCCGGCGTTTTGAGTTGCTGGAATGGGCGAAGTCGAATCAGGCATGGATATTTGAAGATGATTATAATAGTGAGTTCCGTTATGCCGACCGTTCTTTACAAGCTCTGCAAGGATTAGATCAGAATCAACGCGTAATCTATGCCGGAACATTTTCTAAAATGATGTACCCGGAATTCCGTTTAGGTTTTTTAGTTGTTCCGCCGGGTTTACAAGAACAGATTATGGTGACCAAATATTATTCCGATCTCGGTACCAGTTATCTTGAACAAGCAGTGATGGCAAATTTTATTGAGGAGGGGCACTATGCCAGTCATGTGCGTCGAATTCGCAAAGCATGCTATGAAAGAAGAACTGCGTTGGTCAATGCTATTCAATACTATCTTGCAGATAAAATGATTATTCAACCTTCAGACTCTGGCGTTCATATCGTATGTTGGTTGCAAAATGGGATGGCTGGGAGTGAAGTTGAAGAGAAAGCCAGATTACTAGGGATGGGAATACTATCGCTAAGTCGTTATTACCAGAGCGATGTCTCACGACAGGGGATTTTGATTGGTTTTGCAAATCATCCGGTAGAGGCAATTGTTGATGGGATTCGCCGTCTGGCTCAGGTTATTTAACTTATAATTTATTCAGCTCTTAGCATTAATGCAGTAAATACGTTTCTTTTGCTACGTGTAAAAATATTGTGCCTGTTTTTTGTACAATTAAATAGTGTGGATCTGTTAAAAACACGCATTGTGGTTCTTTTGGACTGCCCAGTTTGATCATACTCTGCGCTGGTTTAGCCCTGTTTTGTAAGAGGTATGGATATGTCGGGCATCTTTAATCAATTTCATCAACCCGTTGGTATGACTTTGTCTGACTGGAAAGGCGCCCCCTTTCCACAGGCTCAGCAAATTACAGGTCGCTATTGTAAGCTTGAACGTATTAACGCCGAACGCCATGCAAAAGAGTTGTATGAAGCGTACAGCGAAGCAAGCGATTGTCGTGACTGGACATATCTCGCGGTCGGGCCTTTTGAGACCTTCGATACCTTCCTGGATTATGTAAAAAAGATGGAAGAACAGACCGATCCGATGCATTTTGCGGTGATCGATTTAACCAGTATGAAACCTGTTGGTACGTTTGCACTGATGCGGATTGATACCTCAAATGGCGTGATCGAGGTTGGCCATGTTTCCTACTCCGTACGCATGAAAAGTTCGCGAATCTCAACAGAAGTCATCTCATTGCTTTTAAAGTACGTTTTTGAGGATCTGGGCTATCGCCGTTTTGAATGGAAATGCGATGCTCTCAATGCTCCTTCCCGTGGGGCGGCGGAGCGATTTGGCTTCAGTTTTGAAGGCATATTTCGTCAGGCTGTCGTCACGCGGGGGCGTAATCGAGATACCGCATGGTACTCAATCATTGACGGTGAGTATCCGTCACTTCGACCGGCCTACGATATGTGGCTCGATGAGCGTAATTTCGATAATCAGGGACGGCAGATTAGGCGTCTTGGCGAGCTGATGGAAAGGGGATAAAAAAGCTCCCCGAATAAACCGGGGAGCCAGAAAGCGTAGCGCCCGTGTAGAATTATCTCTGCCGCGACTCAAGCCAGACCAGCGCCAGCGTGGAGAGTCCGCACATCAGCAGAATGCCGACAAACCAAAACAGATACCACATCGTACAGTCCTCCTTAATAAAGTTCGTGGTTGTGGCGGCGGATCGTTTCTACATTGATGCGCCCGAGCATTTTGTAATAACTCCACACGGTATAAAGCAGAACGATCGGTAGAAAAATCAGCACAATAACCAGCATGATACTGAGAGTCATCTGGCTGGAGGTGCTGTCCCACACCGTCAGGCTGGAGAGCGGATACGCGCTTGAAGGCATCACAAACGGAAACAGGGTGATTCCAGCGGTGAAGATCACGCAGGCCTGGCCCAGTGAAGCAAACAAAAATCCCCATACGGCCCGACGCTGTCCGCAGGCATAGATCGCGAGCATCGGGAAAATCATGCCAAGCAGCGGAATAATTAACAGCAGTGGTGACTGATAAAAGTGCGCCATCCACGCGCCCGGCGAGGTAGTTACTGCTTTTAATAGCGGGTTGGAAGGACCATTAGGATCCTGGCTTAGCAACACATAGCCATCGATCCCCGTCCATAGCCAGTAACCGGCTAACAGAAAGCAGAGCACGACCAGCATCGCGCTGCGGCGGGTAGCAGACAGCGCACGTTGGTGAAGAATGCCGTCGGTCTTCAACTGGAGCCACACGCCCCCTTGCAGAATAACCAGCATCAGGCTTAATGCGCCGCACAGCAGGGCAAAGGGTGAGAGTAACTGCCAGAAGGTGCCCAGGTATTGCACATGAAGCTGTGGAGTGAAGATAAAAGGCACGCCCAAAAAAAGGTTGCCGAACGCGACGCCGAAGATAACTGGAGGGACCAGACTGCCAATCACCAACCCGGTGTCCCACATGGCGCGCCAGCGTGCATTGGCTATTTTTCCACGATAATCAAAGGCCAACGGGCGAAAGAAAAGGGCGCACAGCACCAGAATCATCGCCACATAAAACCCTGAAAATGCCGCGGCATAGACCCGCGGCCAGGCCGCGAATAATGCACCGCCCGCCAGAATGAGCCACACCTGGTTACCTTCCCAGTGCGCTCCGACGCTATTGATTAGTACCCGACGCTCATCATCGTTACGCGCGATCAGCGGCAACAGGCAGCCAACCCCCATATCAAACCCGTCGGTGACCATAAATGCCACCAGGATGATGCCAATCAGCAGCCACCAGATGAGCCGCAACGTTTCATAATCCAACATGATTATCTCCTTTATCCCTGTTGTTGCGCTGGTTGTTGGTTATGCATTGCATCCGGGCCAAGGCGCGCGTATTTCTGCATCAGGTAGACTTCGGCAATTAAAAACAAGGTGTAAAGCGTGAGAATTAGCCCCATGGAGAAGGCCAGTTGGCCTGCGCTTAACGCGGAGTGGGCGTACCAGGTCGGCAAAATATCCTGAATCGCCCACGGCTGGCGGCCAAACTCCGTCATAAACCAGCCCGCTTCAATGGCAATCCACGGTAGCGGCAAGCTCCACAGTGTCATGTGCAGTACCCAGCGATGCTGGTCGATACGCCAGCGTAAGGTCTGTATCAGAGCAATCGCCATCACCAGCAGCAGAAGTGAACCGCATGCAATCATGATGCGAAAACTCCAGAATACCGGTGCTACTTGCGGGATCGCACCGCGTTGCGCGGCCTGATATTGCTCCGGAGTGACATGGTTCATATCAGGCGCGTAGTTCGCCAGCAGGATGCCGTAACCCAGCTCTTTCTCCACAGCGTGAAAAGCGTTCAGTACCTGAGGCGTGCGGTTACCTTTGGCGATTTCCTGCATCAGCAGCCACGCTTCCCGACCTCGTTGCAGGCGGGGGAGAGCATCCTCCATCAGATTTTTCAGCCCCGGAACCGGCGTGTCTAAAGAGTGCGTGGCCAGGATGCCCAGCAGAGCCGGTATCTTCACAGCAAAGGCGTTACGTTCTTGCTCCTGCTGCGGCCAGGCGATGACATGAAAGGGCGCGGGTGCCGGTTCGGTTTGCCATTCGCCTTCCATTGCCGCCAGCTTTACCGGCTGGCGTTGGGCAACCTCATAGGCTGAGCTGTCACCCAGTTGTAGAGTGCCGAGGATAGCCAGCGTGCCAAAAACGGAACCCACCGCGAAAGAGCGCATGGCAAACTCGCGATTGCGACCACGCAGCAAATACCAGGCGCTGATGGACATCACAAACATGGCGCCGGTGACATAACCGGACATCACGGTATGCACAAATTTCACCTGGCTGATGGGGTTAAAGACCAGCTCGCTAAAGCTGCTCATCTCCATACGCAGGGTATCAATATTAAAGTGAGCGCCGGTTGGATATTGCATCCAGCCGTTGGCGTTGAGGATCCACAGGGCCGAGATATTGGAACCAAACGCGACCAGCCAGGTGACCATCAGGTGTTGGTATTTGGTTAAGCGCTGCCAGCCGAAGAAGAACAGACCAACAAACGTGGATTCGAGGAAGAAGGCCAGCAGGGCTTCCATTGCCAGAGGCGCGCCAAAAATATCGCCCACATAGTTAGAATAGAGCGACCAGTTAGTACCGAACTGAAACTCCATGGTCAGGCCGGTTGCCACGCCGAGCGCAAAGTTAATCCCGAATAACTTGCCCCAGAAACGCGTCATGTCGCGGTAGACTGTTTTGCCCGTCACCACATAAATGGTTTCCATGATGGCCAGCATAAAAATTAGCCCCAGCGTCAGGGGAACAAACAGAAAATGGTACAGCGCGGTCAGCGCAAACTGCCAACGCGATAAGTCAATGACGTCCCACATGCGAACTCCATCAGGCATTAGAGAGTGAATAGATAAGGAAGAAAACGCCAGACCCGCAGCATAAAAGCATGCGGGCCGGGAGAGAGGGTCAGGCCGGTGGACCGGATGCCAGCCAGCCGCAGACTTCATCCAGACGCTGGAGCGAGTCGCGAAGATCTTCTGGCGCAGCCTGCACCAGTTCCGGTAATGGACAGATCTCATAACTTTCGAGCAGAAGCCCTTTCAGGGTATCCAGACAGCGCACATGCCAGACATGGCGCAGCGCCGTGGCGTCGATTTGGCTCTCACCGTAGCCGATAGTGCGGATCTGGATGTGTCCTTCGCCACATAACCGAGCAAGAAACAGGCGATCCGCATCGCTAATCGGCAGTTGGGTGAGGTTAATGCTATGGGGTTGCAAGGCCGGATCGCGCACGTGCGCCAGCAGTTCCTGAGCCAGCGTCAGGCCATTCATTAGCCCGTCCACCGGCGGGGGCAACAGGCTGTCGTCCGGCAGTGTATTGAACGTTGCCGCCAGCCACAGTGCACGCGGCGCGCTGCCTGCTTCCAGATGCTCCTCCCACTGTCCCTTGTCATTCTGACAACGCACCCGCCAGATGCCGCAGAAAATCGACTCCTGGATCTCGCACGCTCTGCCGTCAGCATGCTGGATGCGCACTGAAACTTCGCCTTCGCCGAGCTGCGTATTCAAAAACGTGAGATCGTCTGCGTTGAGCGCGGATAAATCCCATCCCAGCACGTCCTGTTTGGCGGGTATGCGCCTCCTGAGCTGCTGGCGCACATCGGCTAACAATGCCATCACCGCCGGACTGTGCGGACAGTTTTCCAGTGATGCCATGCTGGGGTCGCTGTTGACCTGGCAAGTGAGGGGCAAAGGATTCATGCTGAAGCTGTCATCGTCCGGCTGCGTTCCCGGCCCCAGCAGATGAAAAAAAGTGTCGCTCATCGTTCAGACTCCGGCGGCGTGCGTGGTTCAACTAAGGGGCGCATCAGGTTGAGCAGATCGGCCCACGGGTGGATGCCGCTGAGAATGCCGCGCAGCTCACCTTGGGTAAATACCAGGGTAGCCGGGAAGCGGAATACGCCAAAACGATCGCCAATCGCCTCGCTATGCTCGAGATCCGCCATGGCGATGTGCCAGTCAAACTGGGGAAACTCGCGGAGCAACTCGGCAATCATCACTGGATTATCGCTGACTTCCGGTGTACGGCGGGGATCGCTACTGAGTAACACCACACCGTCGCGAACGTGGGTTATCCAGTCATCCAGTTCGGGCGCGGTTAGCGGCTGCCAGCCCCTGGCCAGCATACGTTGCCATAGAGCAGGAAAAGGATTGTCATTCAACATGTTGCTTATCTCTCCAGCGTTACGCGATACTGGCGAATATGCACGCCTTCATAGTTTTCCATCGACAGGCATTCATAGTTCAGGCAACGCGTTTCATCGTTGGTCTGTGGCACAATCCCCCACGCAGCCAGTTGCGTAAGTGCGGCCTGCTCCGCCGCCGGAAGCTGAGCACGCGCGATGGCGGTCAGGCTGCCGCCATAGTCGTCCAGCTGTACCGGTTGAAGTCCTACAAGGGCGATATGCGGGGGCAGATGGCCGCGAATGTCCGCCAGCGCCAGCACTTCGGAGAAACTGTTCTGATGCAGACTCATTTTTTTGGCGCTGAGGTAACTGGGGACTTTTTCACCGGCGTAGGTTTGCAGGGTGCCCGGCGCGAGACCGTAGTCGATGGCGTCCAGCAACAGCAGATGACTGGCCTGCTCAACGTAGCCCAGCAGATTCAGCCCCTGCGTGCCGCCGTCGACGATCTCAACGTATTCCGGCCAGTGATAATGGGCGTACAGGCGTTCGGCGACGCGAATGCCAAAGCCTTCATCTGCCCACAGCAGGTTGCCTAGACCCATCACGATGATGTGTGGTTCGCTCATGACGCCTCCTTGTCGTGCTGACCTTTGGGAAATTTGTGGCTACGGTAGCCATTGACCATGGTGGAGATGACGGTATCGTCAGACATGATGTCCTCACGAATCGCCATATACACATGGCCTACGATGAAGGCGGCGATGAACCACATCCCCAACCGATGCCAGCTGTGAATATCGAGAGAGTTCCCACCGGTCCAGTAGAAAAACTCCGTCACATAGCGGAAAGGGGTAAAAATGGCGTACTGGCTATGTTCGCTGTATAAGGCAAAACCGGTGAGGATCATAAAAACGGAGAGCAGGAAATAACCGCACATTGCCGCCTGCGCGATGGGGTTATGACCGATATCATCTCCCGGTTTTTTTTCCAGAAACAGATACCAGCGCACCACCGAAAACGCGCCTCGCCACCAGCTGCGCCGCCAGACCGGCACGATAAACAACTCGCGTGAATAGCGGTTACCGACAAAGGCCCAGTAAATGCGCATCAGCAGGATCACCGTGAACACCATGGCGGCGGAGAAATGCACCAACCGGATGTCGCCCATATAGAACAGATAAGTGGCCTCACCGCTGACCGACGGCAGCGGTCGGCCAATGAAGTATCCGGTCACCATCAACACCAACATGCAGCCGACCGTCAGCCAGTGCCACAAGCGCACAGGCGCTTCAAACACATAGTGGCTGATAGCGGTATCACGCGCCTCCCCGACGCGTGGGGATGTTTTTCCAGTCATCGTTCCGTTCCTTAACGCTTAGCGAACCTGGACGGCGATAAGTTCGCTGCCGTCGTCGCCGAGTACGTGGGTTGAACATGCCAGGCAGGGATCGAAGCTGTGCAAGGTGCGCAGGATCTCCAGCGGTTGATCCGGTATCGCCATTTGGGTGCCCATCAGCGCCGCCTCGTAAGCGCCAATTTGTCCCTTCGGATCGCGCGGACTGGCATTCCAGGTGGTCGGCACCACACACTGATAGAGATCGATTTTCCCGTCGCGAATCGATGCCCAGTGACCTAACGCGCCGCGCGGTGCTTCGGTAAAACCGATCCCGCGGCACTGCTGCGGCCAGCTTTCAGGCTCCCATTTTTCGGTGTTTGCGGTCGCCAGATTGCCGTTTTTCAGGTTGGTCATTAGCTTGTCGAAGAAATATTGCAGTTTGCTCACGGCCCACTGGGCTTCGTGCGCGCGGCACAGAATACGCCCCAGCGTCGACTGCATACCCGAAAGCGGCAGCTTGAGGGCAGACATCACGCGATCGACGGATTCAATCGTGGCGGCATCCCCTTTGTGATAGGCAATCAGCGTGCGCGCCAGTGGTCCAACTTCCATGGCGTGTCCGCGCCAGCGCGGGGCTTTAATCCACGAATAGCGTTCCTGTTCGTTGAGCTGTTTGATATCAATATCGCTGCCTTTGACATCGCCCGGGTTATACCAGGGTTCAGTAATCCCTTCGAACGGGTGACGACCTAATTGATCGTCCGGATAACGGTACCAGGCATGATCGACAAACTCCTGAATTTGTTGGTGATCGGCTAGATCCACTGGCAGCACGTTTTTAAAATCACCGTTAATCACCGCACCGCCTGGCATCAACAGGCTCTTCGCGCTGAAGTCATTGGCGATATCCGGGAACGCGCCGTAGCTCAGGACGCACTTATCAGAAAGCCCGGTGCCAATCTGGCTCCAGGACTTATTGAACTGGCCGATAGCCAGCGCGTCAGGCACCATGACGTTGTTGATGAAATCAGCGGTGCGGGTGATGATCGACTGCACCAGGTTCAGGCGTTCCATATCGACTGCGCCAACCGCGCCGCGCTGATCGATATTAATCGCGCACGGCATACCGCCGACAATCCAGTTAGGATGCGGGTTCTTACCGCCAAACACCGTATGGATTTTGATGATCTCACGCTGAAAATCGAGAGCTTCCAGATAATGGGCAAAGCCCATCAGGTTAGCCTCAGGCGACAGTTTGTACTGCGGGTGACCCCAATAACCGTTGCGGAAAATCCCCAGTTGACCGCCGTCGACAAACTTCTTCAGGCGATTTTGGACGTCAAAAAAGTAGCCAGGGGAGGACTTCGGCCAGGCAGAAAGGCTTTGCGCCAGCTGTGATGTGGCGCGCGGATCTGCTTTCAGGGCATTCAGCACGTCAATCCAATCCATTCCGGCTAACTGGTAAAAGTGCACCAGATGGTCGTGGCACCACAGCGTGGCCAGCATAATATTGCGAATGATGTTGGCGTTGTCGGGCACCTTGATGCCAATGGCATCTTCTATGGCATACACCGATGCCAGGGCATGTACGCCGGTGCATACTCCGCAAATCCGTTCGACAAAGGCCCAGGCATCGCGCGGGTCGCGCCCCTGTAGAATGATCTCCAGTCCGCGGAACATAGTGCCGCAGGAAACCGCGTTGGTGATGATGTTCTGTTCATCAATGTTCACTTCACAACGCATATGGCCTTCAATGCGGGTTATGGGGTCCACAACCAGGCGGCGACCCGCATTGTTTAACGTATATCCCTGGGTTTGATACGAGTTGCTCATGCCTGGTTATCCTCTTTGTCCGGCTGCGGTTGTTCGGCTTCTGTTAACTGCTGTTTGTGGCGGTTATGTTGATTGACGGCGCTGGCGACTGCGTGGACGCCTACACCAGCCGCCACTACGCCGAGCGCGGTGAGGCCCACGGTGTCAGCGGTAGAATGCGTTCCCATCTGTGGAATATCGACCACGCGGCTGTAGAACGAACCGCGATCCCAGAAGCCGTTCTCCGAACATCCCAGACAACCGTGGCCGGACTGGATGGGGAAGGAAACGCCACCATTCCAGCGGGTGGTGGAACAGGCGTTATAGGTGGTTGGCCCCTTGCAGCCCATTTTGTACAGGCAATAGCCTTTGCGGGCAGCGTCATCGTCCCAACTTTCAACGAACTCCCCGGCGTCAAAGTGGGCGCGGCGGTAGCATTTGTCATGAATACGCTGACCATAAAACATCAGCGGACGCCCCAGACGATCGAGTTCCGGCAGCCTGTCAAAAGTCACCATGTAGGTAATGATGGCGCTCATGACGTCTGGAATCGGCGGGCAACCGGGCACTTTCACGATCGGCTTATCGGTAATGACTTTATCGATCGGTGTTGCCTGAGTTGGGTTAGGCCGGGCAGCCTGCACGCAGCCCCAGGAGGCGCAGGTGCCCCAAGCGATAATCGCGCTGGCACCGGCGGCGGCTCTTTTAAGCTTTTCAATAAACGGTCGCCCGCCGCTAATGCAGAACATCCCTTGTTCTCCCAGCGGAGGATTACCTTCGACGGCCAGAATGTATCGGCCGTGGTAGCGGCTTAAAATGTCTTCAAAGACCTCTTCGGCCTGTGTTCCGGCGGCGGCCATCAGTGTGTCGTCGTAATCAAGGGAAATCAGAGAGAGGATGACGTCTTTGGCGAGTGGGTGAGAGGAGCGGATAAATGATTCGGTACAGCAGGTGCATTCCAGACCGTGGATCCAGACGACCGGGATCCGGGGTTTGTTTTCCAGCGCCCAGGCGATTCTGGGCGTCATTCCGGCTCCCAACCCTAGCGATGTTGCCGCGAGGCTACAATATTTAAGAAAACTGCGTCTGCTCACGCCCTTACGGCGCATCGCCTGATAAAAGGTCTCCTCGTTATTCGTATTCATAACACGCGTTTCTTCCCCCGTTGAGTTCTGGCGCACGCCGCCAGCGATAATCTAAAAAAGCCTATCCGATTAGCGGGGAGAAACAATGCAAAGTGTGTGGTTATGTCCTATTGCGATATTTTCGTGCCTGTTATCTGTTTTTCGCTTATTCGGCAATAAAAAAACGCACAGGGGGGACCGCCCTGTGCGTCGGGTTTATCGCGGAAGAACTTAAACCCCAAGGCGATCGCGTAAGCTGTAATAGGCCGCGCCCATGGCGGTAAACGGAATGCGCAGGCTGCGGCCTCCCGGGAACGGGTAATGCGGCAGTTTGGCGAACGCGTCAAAACGCTCGGCATCCCCGCGCAGTAGTTCCGAAATCAGCCGTCCTGCCAGGTGGGTACAAGTCACGCCGTGGCCGCTGTAGCCCTGCATATAGTAAATGTTGGTATCAAGACGGCCGAACTGCGGCATGCGCGACAGCGTTAACAGGAAATTACCGGTCCAGCGGTAATCAATTTTTACCCCCTGCAATTGCGGGAAGGTCTTCAGCAGTTTCGGCATCACCAGACGCTCAATATCGTCCGGATCGCGAGCGCCGTAGACTACACCGCCGCCGTACAGTAGGCGGTTATCGCCGGTCAGACGGTAGTAATCCAGCAGGTAGTTACAATCTTCAACGCAGTAGTTTTTCGGGATCAGCGAGCGCGCCATCTCCGCCGACAGCGGTTCGGTGGTTAACACCTGCGTGCCACACGGCATGCTGCTTTTTGCCAGCGCAGGTTCCAGTTTGTCGCCGAGGTAGGCGTTGCCCGCGACAATCACAAAACGTGCCGTAACCTGACCTTTTTCGGTGCTGACCACTGCCGGGCTGGTGTGCTGAATACGGGTGACTGGCGACTGTTCGAACACGCGCCCGCCGTTCAGACGAATGGCGTTAGCCTCGCCAATCGCCAGGTTTAGCGGATGAATATGACCACCGCTGTGGTCGAGTAGCGCGCCGACATAACGATCGCTGCTGACTTCGCGGCGAATTTCGCTGCTATCCAACAGTTCAAGCTGCGTATTGCCGTAGCGTTCCCAGTTCGATTTCTGCTCCTCCAGCGTTTCCATCTGTTTGTGGTTCAGGGCCACAAACAGCCCGCCAGGACGATAGTCGCAGTCGATCTGATAACGTTTGATACGTTCGCGAATGATATTGCCGCCTTCAAACATCATACTGCCAAGCATTTTAGCGGCGTCCGGGCCGTAGGTGCGTTCAATGACGTCGATATCGCGACTGTAGGAGTTCACCAACTGGCCACCGTTGCGCCCGCTGGCTCCGAAGCCAATTCGTGCGGATTCCAGTAGCACCACGTCGTAACCCATCTCTGATAAATGCAGGGCGGAGGAGAGTCCGGTATAACCACCGCCCACGACGCAAACATCACAGCTTACCGATTCGCTAAGGGTCGGGAACGGTTCGTATTGATTGGCGCTTGCGGCGTAATAACTGCTGGTATGTTCAGTCATGATTAAGACTCCAGGGAGATCCAGATGGTTTTTAATTCGCTAAATTTTTCCAGCGCATGCAGGGATTTATCGCGTCCATTACCGCTTTGTTTATAGCCGCCGAATGGCACGGTCATATCACCGTCGTTGTAGTTATTCACGAAGACCGAACCGGCCTTCAGGCGGCGACTCATGCGGTGCGCGCGCGACAAATCGCGGGTCCAGACCGCGGCGCCCAGACCGTAGTCGCTGTCGTTGGCCAGCGCCAGAGCTTCGGCTTCACTGCTAAAACGAGTGATGACCAGTACCGGACCGAAGATCTCATCGCGGCTGACGTGGGCTTGCGGCGCGGTGTCGACAAAAATAGTCGGGCCGATGGCCGCCGGGTGTACGTGGCTGCGGCCATCCAGCGCCAGCGTGCCTTGCGCTTCACCGTCGCGAATAAAACTGTGAACGGTGTCGGCATGCGTGTTGTCGATAAGCGTGCCCATCGTGGTTTCCGGATCCAGCGGGTTGCCCGGCTGCCAGTTTTTCGCCTGCTCTTTTAAAAGCGCGATAAACTCGTCGGCAATACTTTCTTCCAGCAGCAGACGTGTACCGGCGATACAAACCTGGCCCTGGTTATAGAAAATACCTGCCGCTGCATTAGCGGCGGCTTTCGGCAGATCCGGGCAGTCGGCAAATACGATGTTGGCACTTTTACCGCCGGCCTCCAGCCAGACGCGTTTCATGTTGCTGTCGCCAGCATCTTTGAGCAGTTGCTTGCCGGTGCGGGTCGAGCCGGTAAAGGTGATCACATCAACATCCGGATGCAGCGACAGTGCCTGGCCCGCTTCGTGACCGTACCCGCTCACAACGCTGAGCACGCCATCGGGCAAACCTGCTTTTTTAGCCAGTGCGGCCAGGCGAATCGCGGTCAGCGGTGATTTTTCGGAAGGCTTGAGGATCACACTGTTACCCGCAGCCAGAGCCGGGCCGAGTTTCCAGCAGGCCAGCAGCAGGGGAAAATTCCACGGCACGATGGCCGCAATCACGCCCACCGGTTCGCGGACAATCAGCGCTAAATCGTTCACCGAGGTAGTGGCAACTTCACCATAGACTTTATCTATCGCCTCGGCGTACCAACGGATGGCGCGTGCCGCGCCGGGAATATCATCACGCAGGCTATGGCGAATCGGTTTACCGGTGTCGAGCGTTTCCAGTAGCGCCAGCTCCTCGTGATGCTGCTCCATTAAATCGGCGAGTTTGTGCAGCACCGCTTTGCGCTCTGCGGGTGATGCCTGCGACCAGTCCCCGCGTTCAAACACGGTGCGGGCTGCGGTGACCGCGCGGTCAACATCCGCTTTTTTGCCGCGGGCGACTTTGGCGAGCGGGCGTTGTCCTGCCGGATCCTGGGTAATAAAGGTTTCGTTATCGGCGGCGGCACAATATTCGCCGTTAATAAATAAACGGGTTTCCGGTGAATAATGGCTGGCTTTCTCACGCCAATATTTAAGATTCTGAAAGTTCATAGCTACTCCTTTTATATCAATAAGATAAAGTTCGTTGCTGATCTTTTTCAGGCAAAATCAGGCTGCACGATACCCCAGGGATGTACCCTGTTAATGCGCGTTATTTAAGAAGGCCTGAGAAACTCAGGCCGTTACTGATTAGAACGTGGTGGGAGTGTGGGCACTGATGATGCGGCAGATCCCCGCCGAGGTGTTGCTGAAGCTGTGTGGTATGCCGGTGTTAATGGCATAGCTTTGCCCTGCAACAAGAGGATACGTTTGACCGTTGATGGTCAGTATCACTTCACCTTCCAGTATTGTGCCAATCTCTTCACCCTGATGTTTAATTCTCTCCCCGGTTGTCGTGCCTGGCTGATAGGTTTCAAACATCATTGCCAGCGTACGATTCGGATTTCCGTTGTGTACCAGCTTCATGGATACTCCCTGACTCCCGATCTCAATCAAATCATCCTGATTGATAACCACCTGCGGTTCGTCAGGCTTTTCCGGTTCCGCGAAGAACTCGGAGAGCGACAGCCCATATACTTTCAATAGCTTTTGCAGCGTACTGATGGCAGGACTGACTTTATCCTGCTCTATGGTGCTGATGGCGCTATGCGTTAACCCAGACAGTTCGGCGGCACGACGCTGCGAAAGACCCAATTGCTGGCGGATCTCTGACAAACGTTTACCCGGCGCCAGGCCGTCATCGCTCATAATTGCATTTCCTTAACTGTAGTGGTCAGAGTCGCTGTTTTTCAGCGAGGTGGTTCTGACAAGCGGTGATAAAACCTTCAAGTAACAAACGCGACAGGGCGTATTCGCTACTGTTCCATTCCGGGTGCCACTGCACGCCGAGCGCGAAAGGATGGTCATGGACGCTGGCAGCTTCCACTAATCCATCCTGCGAGCGTGCTTCCACGCGCAGCTGCGGGCCAAGGGTTTTTGCTCCCTGACCATGCAAGGAGTTAACCCAAAACGTGCTGCAACCTGGTATTAACTGAGATAGCAATCCTCCCTGTTGAACCTGGACTTCATGAGATGGCGCATATTGCTGCTCCACCGGGAGTTCCGCATCTTCACGATGTTCCAGGAACTGTGAGTGATCGCACAGGCGACGATACAGAGTCCCGCCAGTGGCGACAACTAATTCCTGTAAGCCCCGGCAGATGGCGAAAATGGGAATGCGCCTTTCGAGCCCGGCGGTAATTAGCGCCATGCTCAGAAGATCACGCCCGGGATCGGCGTCAGACTCATCGCCATTTTCACCATAGAGGTGCGGCTGCACATTGCTTGGGCTTCCTGGCAGGAAGATACCATCCAGTTTCGGTAACAGCGCGTTCAGCAATTCGGGTTCCGCGAGCGCATGGGGCAGCGCTATCGGTAATCCACCGGCATTTAATACCGCATTCAGGTACTTTTCTTGCAGAGTCTGGGTCTGGTGACCCTTAAGCCTGTTCCTACACATCACTACACCAATAACTGGCTTGTCAAATATATTGCCCATGATCGACCTCACGTTTTGGAATAAATTATTGCCAAACGGTTCCTTGTTGTGCAATTCCGTTCATTATTTTCTCAATCTAGCAGCGGAATAACCTTATAGCAAACTTAATTTAACATTTGACAAACAATTTGTTTGCATCCAGAGTCGAATAGTGGACATTATATTTAACAGTCAAATCACAGAGCAGCTTACCAGGCCAACGGCGGTGAATCATGGAAACCAATATCGTAGAAGTTGAGAATTTTGTTCAGCATTCTGAAGAGAGACGAAGTAGCGCGTTTGCGCGCGAAGTTAAACAGTATCTGGAACGCTATCCTAATACGCAGTATGTGGATGTGCTGTTAACCGACCTTAATGGCTGTTTTCGCGGTAAGCGCCTTCCGGTTGCTGGATTGCATAAGTTAGAGAAAGGCTGCTATTTCCCGGCATCTGTTTTCGCGATGGATATTCTTGGCAATGTGGTTGAAGAGGCGGGATTAGGCCAGGAGCTTGGCGAACCGGATCGGACTTGTGTACCGGTGGCAGGCACGTTAACCCCTTCGGCCGCCGATCCTGAATTTATTGCACAGATGATGCTGACGATGCTGGATGAAGATGGCGCTCCCTTTGACGTTGAGCCGCGGAACGTACTGAACCGACTCTGGCAGAAACTTCGCCAGCGCGGTCTGTTCCCCGTCGTAGCGGTAGAGCTGGAGTTCTATTTACTCGATCGTAAGCGCGATCCCGAAGGTTATCTGCAGCCGCCGTGCGCGCCGGGTACGGACGATCGCAATACCCAAAGTCAGGTTTACTCGGTTGATAACCTGAACCATTTTGCTGATGTGTTAAACGATATCGATGAACTGGCCCGTTTACAGCTGATCCCGGCTGACGGCGCAGTGGCTGAAGCCTCCCCTGGGCAGTTTGAAATCAACCTCTACCATACCGATAACGTGCTCGACGCCTGCGACGACGCGCTGGCGTTGAAACGTCTGGTACGGCTGGTGGCGGAGAAACATAAGATGCATGCCACGTTTATGGCAAAGCCTTATGAGGAACACGCAGGGAGCGGGATGCATATCCACATCAGCATTATGAATAATAAAGGCGAGAACGTGCTGGCCGATGCGAATGGCGATGATTCCATGTTACTTAAGCGTGCGCTTGCCGGGATGATTGATCTGATGCCCGCGTCAATGGCGCTGCTGGCGCCGAATGTGAACTCTTATCGCCGCTTCCAGCCGGGTATGTATGTGCCGACTCAGGCTTCCTGGGGGCATAACAACCGTACGGTGGCGCTGCGTATTCCCTGCGGCGATCGTGATAACCATCGGGTTGAATATCGCGTGGCAGGGGCGGATGCCAACCCGTATCTGGTGATGTCGACCATCCTGGCGGGGATCCTTCACGGTCTGGATAACGATCTGCCGCTGCAGGAAGAAGTGGAAGGCAACGGACTGGAGCAGGAAGGGCTACCGTTTCCTATCCGCCAGAGCGATGCGCTGTGGGAGTTTATGCAAAACGACAATCTGCGTGAATTATTGGGTGAGCGTTTTAGCCACGTGTATCACGCCTGTAAAAACGATGAATTAATCCAGTTTGAACGTCTTATCACCGACACTGAAATTGAGTGGATGTTGAAAAACGCCTGACAGTCGTACAGGTCATTTAAAAAGAAGTCGCATCATGCGGGCTGAGCGGAGCCAGCCCGTCAAAATTGCAGGAATACCTGCCATTTCCCGGATGTCGCGTAATGGAGCGCGGGCGACAACGGGTCTTCAGATAACCGACAGAGTTTGTGACGAGGAAATGTGATGATGCCAATGTTTAAAAACCAGCCCCGCGTGAGCATCCATGGCTCCCGCAGTAAGTACGGACCGCATCTGTGCCGTGCAACATTGACGCCTTTCTTATGGCTTTCTACCCCGATACGACCCAGGTCTGCTGTTCCCACATTTCGAACGCAGATCTGGGCTCGTCGCGGGGAGGAAAGCTATGTCGACTAATTCTTCTGTGGATCTTGCAGCCCAGCCGGGCAAAGCACAGCTGCGTAAATCTCTCAAGCTGTGGCAGGTAGTGGTGATGGGGCTGGCCTATCTCACGCCGATGACAGTGTTTGACACCTTTGGCATTGTTTCGGGTATCAGCAATGGCCATGTTCCAGCCTCCTACCTGCTGGCCCTGGCGGGCGTACTGTTTACCGCCATCAGTTACGGAAAGCTGGTGCGCCAGTTTCCGCAGGCCGGTTCGGCCTATACCTATGCGCAAAAAGCGATTAATCCGCATGTGGGGTTTATGGTCGGCTGGTCTTCACTGCTTGACTACCTTTTCCTGCCGATGATTAACGTACTATTGGCGAAAATTTACCTTTCCGCGCTATTCCCGGGGGTTGCGCCATGGATTTGGGTGGTGCTGTTCGTGGCGATCCTTACCGCGGCCAATTTGAAAAGCGTTAACCTGGTGGCGAACTTCAATGCCCTGTTTGTCCTGGTGCAGGTGGCGATCATCGTGGTGTTTATTTTCCTCGTGGTGCAGGGGCTGCACAAAGGCGAAGGGGTCGGGACCGTCTGGTCGTTGCAACCGTTTATCAGTCAGAATGCGCATTTGATTCCGATTATCACCGGCGCGACCATTGTCTGCTTCTCGTTTCTCGGCTTTGACGCGGTAACGACCCTCTCTGAAGAGACGCCAGATGCTGCGCGCACCATTCCAAAAGCCATTTTTCTTACCGCGCTGTACGGTGGACTGATCTTCATTGCCGCCTCGTTCTTTATGCAACTGTTCTTTCCGGACATTAGCAGATTCAAAGACCCGGATGCGGCGCTGCCGGAGATTGCGCTGTACGTCGGCGGCAAGTTGTTCCAGTCTATTTTTCTGTGCACCACCTTTGTGAATACGCTGGCGTCAGGTCTGGCGTCGCATGCCAGCGTTTCGCGCCTGCTGTACGTGATGGGCCGCGATAACGTCTTCCCGGAGAAATACTTTGGTTATGTCCATCCCAAATGGCGTACTCCCGCGTTGAACGTCATCATGGTCGGGATTGTGGCGCTGTCGGCCCTGTTTTTTGATCTGGTGACCGCCACGGCGCTGATTAACTTTGGCGCGCTGGTGGCCTTTACCTTCGTTAATCTGTCCGTGTTTAACCACTTCTGGCGTCGTGAAGGACGTAAGCATACCTGGCAGGAAAAGTTGCACTATCTGGTATTGCCAATGGTCGGTGCCGCCACGGTAGCCGTACTGTGGGTGAATCTGGAAGTGACATCGCTGACGCTGGGACTGGTATGGGCCGGCGTTGGGCTGGTGTATCTCGCGTACCTGACCGGACGCTTTCGTAAACCGCCGCCGCAGTTTGACGCCGCGAAATCTGAGCGCGCCTGGGAGTGATGGAAACGGAATCGGCAGAGATCTGGTAATGACGATTAATATTTAGCAGTGGCCAGATTTACACCATCGGATGTGAAAGTCGGCCGTAGCTTTCGGCTAGTCAAATGAAAACGGTATGCCACGGTGGAAAGTCGTGGCATACCTGCTTAGCGGTGTTGTTTACTGAACCGCAAGTCGATTTTTTTCCCTGATGCGATTGATCAATTCCATTTGCTCGTGGGTTGCCCTTACCAACAAACCGTCCAGAACGGCATCGTTATATTGTTCACTTGAATAGGTTAATTCAAATAACCCCATCTTAATGATAATATCGCGAACCGCTTCATTTGGATCGTTAGCAAGTCTCAGTCGGATTTTCTGGCTGCTTCGTGGAGCAAGGAGCCCACTAAACAGGCACCGAGCCAAATCGCTTCGAATCGTGACATCAGGATCATTTGCCAGTTGCTCTTGCACCAGAAGAGAGAGCGGATTCATGCGATCTGATTCTTCAATCAACTTTCTTTTAACGCTGTTATCTATATCCTTTGCTAACAATATCTGGACCTCTGGCGTTAACCTTTTATTTTTCGCCAATGCGAGCCTTATTCTGAGATCGTTATCTTTTATCAACCGATGCTGCACTTCTTCACTCAGTGGCGAATTGAAGAGTCCTTCCGAACCTCTAGCCAGTGCTTCCCTAACACAGATGGCATCATCTTCTACCAGTATGAGTTGTGCCGACGGATGCAGTTTAGGATAAGAGGCCATTTTCTGGCGAATTGACAGATCGCTATCTCTGGCAAGAAGGGTTTGTGTTAGAGGATTCAGTGTAAAGAGATAGTTTTCCTCCTCTGGTATCAGGTGGGCACGTACTCTTTGGTCTCTATCGTTTGCCAATTTCACCTGAACTGCTTTTCCTGGGCTTTGTGAGGCCGCAACTGCGCAGCGTACTTTGACCGATTTATCGTTCGCCAGTTGCCATTCGATCTCGCGATCTGTCCACCAATCACGTAACAGGGCGATGCGAACCTTGTCTTCATCATCAAGGAGCAGCTCGTGGAGAATCTTAGTATTCGTATTTTGGTTGGCCGCCAGTTTCTGACGCACATTGGCCTCTTTGTGCGTAACCAACTCTTCTTGCCCATCCCTACTCAACGCCGGGTTACTGGCTAACGCTTCGAGTATCTCTACGCTGCAGTTCTCCAGATTCAGGATTTTATTCTGTAGGGCTTCCGATAGCGCGGAATTACCAGCCAGCGCTAGCGCGATTTTTGTCACACTCTTCGTTGATGGTAAACCTGAGTTTGCCCTCATGCTGGCTAAAATCGACTGTACGCTTTCCATCGCCGTGGCCAGATTGTTTACCGCCAATTCTGTTTTATAGATGCGTTCCATTAACGGTTCGCCGATTTGTGGGTTGCCCGCTAGATTCTCGCGTATCGCAGCTGAGCCCGAGTCGTAAAGCTGCGTATAGTACTCTTCATTGAGATGCTGATTTAGTGCAAGCGCCAGTTGTACTTCCTCTTCATCCTTTATTAATTTACCAATGATTGGAGCGGTAAGGGCATTGTTCCTGGCCAGTTGAACACGGATTTCGCTATCATGCATTTCAGCGAGCTGCGCCATGATTGGACCCGTCAGGTTGCGATTACCTGCTAACGCGTAATGCACTTCCTGGTTACCGTTATCCAGTAATTGCTGTTGAGTTAATGCACTTATAGTGGCGTTACTTGCCAGCTCTTTTTGAACATCGTAGATATCATTGGCTAGTCGCTGCTGTACTTCACTCGGTAGATTTTCAGTGTAAGCCAACGATTTTCGAACCTGATGGTTTTGATCCATAGCGAGATGATGTATAGCTTTCTCTGGCAGCGAATTGCGCCAGTGTACCAGGCGTGCACGAACATCATCATCGCTATCATCCATTAAGGTACAGATCGTGTCGTCCGCAATGTTAGCATTGCCAGCTAATGTCTCACGTACTTCTGTGCAGCTGTCTTTGGTCAGTTGTTCCTGAACCTCAGGGTGAAGAGCGTAATTGCTGGCAAGGGCAATACGAATTTTTTCTGACGGATGCTGGCTCAAATTGTTTTGCAACAGGGCGCTATCAAAGTGTTTGCTACCGGCGAGTTCTCTAAGAACTTCATCTGTGTCCTTGAGCAAAGAGTTTAATGCGGGATTGGACAGATTAGGGTGTTCGGCAAGTTTGCGACGAACCGAGACACGCGTATCCTGAGTCAGCCGTATCTGTGCGGTTGCAGTCAGGTTGGGGTTAGACGCTAATGACTCCCTAACTTCCGTACATTCATCTTTTGCTAACTCTAGTTGTACAGCTTCCGCGAGTAATCCTTCACGGCGGCGTTTAGCCAGTGTTTCACGCACGTCCTGATCGCTGTCCAGCGTCAGGATCTGCTGTACCTTTTCGCTAAGCCCATCAAGATCTGCTAGATCTTCACGCACGGTAAAATCGCGGTCCCTTGCCAGTATTTCCTGCGCCTCAGGGTGAAGATTGCTATTGCGCGCCAAACGTCGGCGAATAGAGACCCTGGAATCCTTCGCAAGTTGTAATTGCATTAATTTACTGAGATTTTTATTGGTAATCAGCATCTCGCAAACGTCTAATTCTGGATCACGCATTAAATGTTGAAGCAATGTACTATCTGTGCTGTTGCTGGCGAGCTGGAGTCGATGTTGAATAGTGAGCTGAAGCCGTTCGAATTGTGTTGCCATCAGATCATGCGGTGCATTTGCATGTATACAGGCCAGATGTAAAAGATCGATGTCAAACTCAGGCTGGTCATTAACAATGTTAATACGTTGGGTGAGTACCTGCTCAGGACAGTTCGGGTTACGATATACTGCTTTGCGTACGTTCAGGTCTGCATCTGCCGCCAGTTTTTCCAGTAAATCATCCGGACAATCTTCGCTATTAGCGACCTCTGCGCGGCGCAACGAGTTTGCACTATCCGCCATCTGAATCATCTGCGCTACGCTAAGACCATCGCTGGTGGAAGCTGGTTTGAGCTTGAGTTTCTCAAACAACTCTTCGTATTGGGCAACCTGTTCACGCAGGGTCTCACGTAACGGAACTGTAAGCTGGATAGCAGCTTCCAGATCTTTCAGCTCCAACTGGCGGTTTTCAAGGAATGCTATTTCTCGAGCTTCGTTGATAGCATTCTGAATATCTGCACCTGCATAATCACGGCACTGTGTTACCAGCTTATTGCGTTCATTCTGGGTCAGTTCAAGCGACTCACCTTTCAGATGGATGTCCAGAATAGCTGCTCGCTCTACGCCGTTGGGGAATCCGACGTAAAACACCTCATCGAACCGTCCTTTACGCAGCAACTCTGGAGGGAGCACGGTAATATTGTTAGCAGTGGCAATGACAAATACCGCACCGGTTTTTTCTTGCATCCAGGTCAAAAAATAGCCGAAAAGTCGTGAGGAAACCTCCGAACCACTGCCACTGTTCATGCCGACAAAGGCTTTTTCCAGTTCGTCGATCCACAAAATACAGGGGCTAATTGATTCTGCCATTGTTAGCGCCCGACGCATATTATGTTCACTTTCTCCGACGTACTTACCCAATAATGAGCCGATATCAAGACGTAGGAGTGGCAACTGGAATAAACCGGACGCTGCTTTGGCTGCAAGAGACTTCCCACAACCGGGCATACCGGCGATAAGTACACCTTTAGGCGCCTGTACGCGTGAATCGCGAGCTTCACTCAGGCGGCGGAAAATCTGGGCGCGGCGAGTGAGCCAGGTTTTAAGGTTCTCAAGACCGCCGATGTCAGTTGCATTTTCGATTACGTGCAGCATCTCAAGCACGCCACTTTTTGCGATAATCTGCTCTTTCCCATGCTGGATAAGAGCCAACGCCTCGTCATTAATTTGTTCATGCTGTTGACGAACTAGTGCTAATACTGATCGGATCTCTTCCTGGTTCAGTCCGCAACACGCAGTATGCAGACGCTGATGCATATTTTCCGGGACAAACAGATCAAGCATCTGGCAAAAACTGCTGAGCTGCTGGTTAATTTCCTCACCCTGGGGCAGTGACAGGGGGAGCAAGGTGATTTGCGACTCGATTTGTACTGGGATGTGCAAAGTTTCTGAAACAAGTACTACAGCCGTTTTGCTCCGGTGGTGCCGCTGAATGCGGTTGAGCAATTGCTTTAACCGTGCAACGGCGAGTGGCTGGTTTTCCAGTGCACTGCGGGCATCTTTAATGATGAGGAGTTTTCCGTCCAAATCGTCATCGAGCAGCGAAGGTAAACTTTCTGCTAGTTCGGTGGCCTGACTCTGCGTGTTCCGAGGCTGCTTGTTATGGAAATCAACCCAGCCATATCCAAGGTTCCACTCTTTGGGAGACAGTGTCAGTTCTGTACTTATTTCCTGCAATAGCGTATCGACTCGGCTTTCTTCGCCGGAGTGGATGTAAAGCCCTGGATATCCAGCGAGGATATGGGATTTTATCTTGGTCTTAAGTTCGAGCAGATTCATCAGTATTTACCAGAATGAGAAAAGGTTTGAGGCAAAGTTACTGATACCCCGGCTAAAGGACTTAATGACATGACTCGTATTTTCAGTAACACTGGCAATGACTTTGGCAGCTGTTTTGGCAACAACCTTGCCCGCGTTATAGACGATTTCACCAATTTGCCCACCCGCTATACCACCTGCGACACCGCCAACAAACCCTCCAACGGCTGTACCGACTGGACCAAATACGGTACCAATCGCTGCGCCCAACGTGGCCCCCTCCGTTGCACCAGCAATAGCCATTGTCGTGGTTATAGTGGTGTTACCGATGGCATCGAGCGCTTCCTCTCCAGTCAGTTCACCTTTGCCCAGTTTATAAAGTACCTTTGCATTCTGTATGCCCACGCAGACGATATTGGTAATTAGGCCCGCAGGTGTACTGCGTAAGGCTGCGCCAAGAAAGCCGTTCTTGACAGCGACTACGACCGCTCCGGAAACAGCAACCTGTATAGCTGTTTGCGTACCGGTACGCAGCGAGCTTTCGAAAAAATCGTTGAGGTCTTCACTGGTGGATGGATTTTCACGACCGTTCAGGCGATTCCAGGCACGCCTTGCAAGGATTCTGGTTCCCTGCATACCCACCGCAATACAGGCACCGAGCACAGCCTGTTTACCAATTTGCTTGGCAATATCAATACGATTAGTGTCATTCCAGTCGTACTGACGCGCTTCGGCATCTTGTTGAGCTTTTTTCTGTAATTCTTTTGCTTTCTCTTTAGAAAGTGGCTGAGAAGACACTCCGTCAGCTTCAATAACCTCTGTGCTGTTGACCACATCTGCGCCTTGCCCCTCGGGAACTAGCGCTTGTTGATCGTTATAGTCGCCCCGATTGAGCTGTGTATTTGTGGCGTTTGAGTCAGCACCATATTTCGACTGATATTTGCAGACCACATTGCCGTTGCCGTCAACAATCTCAATATCAACGGAGTTTAGCTCCTGTGAACCAACAACCCGTGCACGATACGGACTGCCTTTGGTGGTTGCATCGATATTAAATGTATCGACGTGATGCTGTTCCGCAACAAGACCATCTAGATTGGGGTTTTGGTTGATATTCCCGGCCAGCGTGGTGATTGTTTTGCGCGCATTTTCGTTAGCGTCTACCAAGGCGCTATCGATAAGGCTGGCGTATTGGCCTACGTGTACCGAACCGGAAACTGCTGCATTTTTTTCTATCTCGCCAGCCAACCAGGAGGCACGGCTACGACCTTTATCCATATGCTGCTGTAATGAGTCGCGAGACTGATTAAAGGCTTCCGTAGACCGTATTATCTGCCGACGAGTGTTTAGTAACTCTTCTTCGTTTTTCCAGATCTGTGGATATTTACGAAATTCATCATCCAACCATTGCCCCAATGGCTGATCGCCGCGAGCCTGGCAGGAGGTTACGAAAGAGCTAATAATGGATGCGGTCTGCTCGGGAGCATTAATCTCCTCTACAACTTGCAATTCTACCTGTGTGATGGAGGAAAATTCATCATCGTTAATATTCTGAGCGAGATTATTATTTTGTTGTGTCATCATTTTTACCGTTAAATCTGCTGTGTGATATATCATCAAATGACTATGATAATTGACGCAAATGATATTAGCCGTAATGCTAAATGCAGACTAGCGCAGCGATCACTAATATTGATTATGAACTCTATGACTGAGGTAGCCAAAATCTTCAGGTTGCCACCCGATTTAAAGCTTCTTGGTCAGTTTCTCATTAGGAATTAATTTCGGGGAAATACCACGTTTTTAAGGCTAAACCAGCCTATCATGCAGGAAAGTCCTTCTCGCCGTTTTTTTTGCACAATACAAAACCTCCATATGGAGGAGCATTAATCTCCATATAAATTTCAAAGATCCTCTAAAAAAACCCTTATTTTTAGGAGGGGGGAGGCTCTACAACTCATGGCTGTATGGCAATATCTGTAGACTGATAGGTAGCAACAACACGATGTTATGACGTTAAGTTGTATAGTGTTTTGCTTAATTAATATGCAGTTTTAGTTAAGGGAATAAAAAACCGGCACGGGAGCCGGTAAGTGGAACAATGTAGGAATATAATTATTATTATAATTCAGCCAACTCAATAGGAACGGGTTTCCCTATATGGTATCCCTGTAACCAACCAATACCCATGGTAATTAGCATCTTTTCAATTTCCTCATTTTCAACAAACTCAGCTACCACTTCCATATTTTTGAGTTTTGCTACTTCGCAGAAGGATCTGACGGCGCATCGACTAAATTCATCGGTCAGTATATTACGGATGAAGGAGCCATCAATTTTCAGAATATCTGCGTCTAATGTTCTGAGTCGTGAATAGCTTGACGCCCCTGTGCCAAAATCATCAATAGCAATTTTAGAACCTGCTTTACGTAATGCTCTCAGAACATCAGTGACATTAGCGTTGTCAATGATATCTGATTCAATGATTTCAAAAATTATACGTTTAGGTGCGATGGAATATTTTCTAAACAATGTGAAAACATTATCAAGAAAATCAATTTTATTAAGCGAGTCAGGTGTCAGATTAATGGAGAAATGACTGTTCGGGTCAGATTTCTGCCGTGACTGTATAAAACGAAATGTTTGCTCTATAACAGTGATATCCAGTGCAGGGAGTAATCCTGCTTCGCGAGCAACCGGTAGAATGGTATCTGGAAAGATTAACTTACCATCAACCATTTTTATCCGAATAAGTATCTCGTGATAACGTGTCAGTCCCGTAGTTGAAACGATAGGCTGAACAACCAGCATCGTTGATACGACGGGTTGAGCCATAAGCTCAAACGATTTTCTGTCAATTGCTTTTTGCAACATATGACGAATGACAGCCTGACTGACAATTTTATCACCTGGCACCTGCGGGCTGAGTAACAACGGTTGCCCCTGCATTAACGAGATGTAGCTTTGGGTATTAAGATGTTTAATTGCTTGTGATAAATTTTTAATCAGGTTTTTCTCGGTGGTATATGCCACACCACAAGATAGTCCCAATTGGTAATCCTTCCAGATAAAACGAAAAGAGTTTAGGTCTTTGTAAAGAGTAGGAATGTCAGGGGCAGTATTAAGGCGAAGAATTATTCCATGACCAGGTGCGTAATAAATGTTACCTGTATCCTTAATCAATTTACGTACATATGAGCTTAGCGCTTTTACAAATTCAAAACGGAATTCTATTCCATGGGTTTGCTCCAGCGTATTCAACTCTGTACAACGGATGTAACACAAGCACTCTGTTGCGTGTTTACGGATGTCCATTTGCAGGGCCTGAAAGTTAGGCAGTCCGGTATTAGGCTCTGATCTAAAAAGTTGTTTGAGGCGGCGGAGATATTTTCGGTTACGGACTACAAGTACACCGGTAACAACAATCGTAAGAGAAAAGACAAACACTATCGTGGAGGAAATCACGAGACTATGTAAATAATTATTATAGTTATCCGGCGAAATATAACTGTTTATATAATATCCCAACAGGATGAGCATTGTTACCCATACAGGGGATATAAAAGCATGGCCAATGCAGATCACTCCCCACAGCATTACTGGAAGTAACCACAGTAATGAATAGTCTGTAAATATAAGAATATCTTCTCTGATGACGATCAAAGCGGACATAATGCAGAGTAACAGCACCAGCCATAATACTTGATACAGAATAGGAGGGCCGGATTTTATCAGCGTCTTCACTTGTCTGATGTATAAAATGCACCATGCAGGGTTTTGAACGCTTCTAAGCAACAGATAACAAAAAGGGATGCCAGTCAGGCAAGAGTTCATCAACCACTGTAAGTTAATTAGTGTTTGTAGTGTAAAAAGGTTTGTGATCGGTGCTGAGGCAGTGTTCGACTGGAGCCAGTAATCAATTGAGATGAATAGTAAGGCGTTGCAACACACGAGCCAGACAATACGCAGGGTTGTAAGCTGGCTACGACCAAAGCTAACCGCGCCTCGTTTACCTGTCGAGAAAAAGTAGAGTGTCTGGCTAATGAGAGCAGCCAGCAGCTGTGCCGTTAGCGTGAATACCGAAGATAAAGAGTAAGAATAAAGGGCATACAAGAAAAAGGCACCCAAAATTGGCAGCGCCTTTTGCCGGTATAAAACCAGCAGTGCAGAAATAAGAGGTAAAGTGAGATCGTAAAAATGCAGTGTTATACCCGCAACATCCTCTTGCTTACTGAGATGACCAGCGACCAGCTGTAATGCAAAAAACGCGATGCCTACACAAAAATAGCCTCTAAATGTATTAATGAAATTTATATTTTCAGTTTTTCTTAGCAATATCATCATTCGCAATTTTCAGTGAGTTATCACCGTTCTCGATTTAAGTCATCTACTTAAAAAAGGTTAGACTGGAGGTTTGAAATGTGTATTTTTGGATGTTTTCGCTAATTGAAAACCATTCTAAAATATGTTATGTAAATTTTTTAAAGGTAACCTCGATAATTTCCGTGTGTTTCACAACGCAGGGAAGAACAATTTTTGTGACTGTACTGATAATAAAAATTCCGTCAGTAGCCATTATTTAAGACAGAATAGACGATCGATAAAAACGATCAATATAAATCTTTTGATAGATTTTATCGATAGGTTTGGCAGATCATAAATACCACGAAAGATCGATAAAATCTATTAAAATGTTATTTTTTAAAGGTGTTTATTTCATAAATGTTAATTGAGCGCTTTGTTTATTAAAAATTAACCTATGCAGGCATCCTTCTAAAGGAATTATTATGATATTGGCAGGAAAGTGAGTTTCCCCACCTTCCCACAATACACTCAATTGTTAATCATTAACGAGATTGCTGCTGTGTCGCGCAGTGAATGCCGCCGCCGCCAGCTGCAATGCCATCAATATTCAGTTGTATAATTTCACGATCGATAAACTGCTCCTGCAAAATAGCATGGGTATTACGATCGGTGCGCTTATCGCCAAATTGTGGTGCAATGACGGCATCATTACATAGATAAAAATTGATATACCCTGCGGCAAAATCATCACTCGCATAAGTCTGGCGGATGGTAGAAGGTCCTTCCAGCGTGACTACCTTCAACCGTCGGCCTTTGGCATCCGTGGCGGCTCGTAATATGTCCAGATGACGTCGGGTGATCGCGTAATCAAAGGACGACGGATCCTGCTCAAGACCTGTCACCACCGTACCCGGATGCGTGAACCTGGCATAAAAATCTGTATGGCCGTCGGTAATATCCTTGCCGGCAATACCCGGCAACCAGATGATTTTCTCCAGACCTAGCAGTCGCTTAAGTTCTTCTTCGCATTCGGCTTTGCTGACGCCGGGATTACGGTTGGAGTTAAGCACGCAGCTCTCGGTAATAATCGCCGTGCCTTCGCCGTCTACCTCAATACCGCCACCTTCCAGAATCAGCGCCGAGCGGATGAACTCGGCATGAACGTAATCAGTAACGAATTCAGCCACATCGGCATCACGTTCGTGCTCTTGCTTATTGCCCCAGCCGTTGAAATTAAATCCCACACCGCCGAGCGCACCGCTGGCGCTTATCACAAACACCGGCCCGGTGTCGCGGATCCACAAATCGTCTATCGGGTGAACCAGAAGATTGACCGACGGTCCGCACAGACGCGCGGCGAGCTCGCTGTCTTCTTCGCGTACCAACATATTTACGGGTTCAAATGCGGCGATGGTTTTAGCAACTAGCGCCAGGTTTTCCTGCACCACCGGTAGCAGATGAGGCTCCCAGATCTCGGCACTGGCACCAAACGCCATCCAGGTTGCCGCATGCGGTGCGCCTTCATCCGGCATTTGCCAGCAGCGGTCCTCTGTTGCGCGGGCAGATTGGCTAAAACTGATGCCTGTCATACCGGCGAGTAGCATACTCGTTGAAGTCACCAGACCTTGCCAGACGAACGAACGTCTTGTCACCATAGGATTAACCTTTGCGTATATTTATCTGATATTGGATGAATAAAATAATAATAGATAATTAATGTTCTGCGTATTTTAAATATTGAATGATAAATAAATTGATTGCGGGTAAGTTTCATGCGGAATATAGCACAGGAGATATTCGTTGCAATCTCTTCTTTTTATATTATGAGTGAGTCTGACTACTATTAAAATTTATCAACTATATATTTATATATAATTTATATTTATCAGCATGAACATGTGTCACGCCGTAGGCTCTGAAGCCTCGTCTGACGGGCCTTGCCGCGGATTGTGATCTGGCCGATTGTTCTGTTGTATTTATTAATGCCATGAACCGTGTGGACTATAGTAAAGATGGCCGTTATTTCTCATCATTAATAACCGTGAGTGGGGGATGTGAATGAAGAAGATACTGATGCTGGTCGGAGATTATGTCGAAGATTATGAAACGATGGTGCCTTTTCAGGCTTTGCAAATGCTTGGGCATCGTGTGGATGCCGTCTGTCCGGATAAAAGTCAGGGTGACTACGTTCAAACCGCCATTCACGATTTTGATGGGGCGCAGACATACAGTGAAAAGCCGGGACATCGCTTTACGTTGAATGCGAATTTTGCCGAGGCGCGGGCCGCCGATTACGACGCACTGTTGATCCCCGGCGGGCGTGCTCCGGAATATCTTCGACTGAATCCAGATGTCATTAAGCTGGTGCAAGATTTCAACACTGCCGGTAAGCCTATCGCTGCGGTTTGTCATGGGCCCCAACTATTAGCGGCGGCGGGAGTGTTAGAAAACCGGACCTGTAGCGCTTATCCGGCCTGTGCGCCTGAGGTTCGTCTGAGCGGTGGACATTATGCCGATATTGGCATTGATCAGGCCCACGTTGATGGCAATCTGGTGACGGCACCAGCATGGCCCGCGCATCCGCAATGGTTAGCTAAATTTGTCGAAGTATTAATGAAGTAAGCGACGATGAGATGAAAAGTCGGTATAACCAGCCTGGCTATACCGACAGGAGATATTACCTCCGCATGAGTGCGAACACGCCCCACCCGATATATTCCCGGGTGAAGGTAACGTGGCGTGCTGGTGAACTTCTCAATTGCTCTCTGACTTCGACGGCAAACTCATCGTCCGGATTTGCCTCCAGCCACCGGCGCATCGTCAACCATTTTGCCGCCTCGTATCTGTCCCAACCCTCCTGGTCCGCCAGTACCATTTCAACCACGTCATAACCGAGCTGGTCGAAAGACGAAACGCGTTCTGGCAGAGAGAGAAAATCAGTCACTGAAGTCGCGCCGCAAGACTTAGCGACCTCCTCCGTTGCGGGTATCTGACGCCAGTACGGTTCGCCGATGAGCAAGATCCCGCCTGATTTGAGACTTTGTTCCAGCTGTTTGACCGTTCCGGCAACGCCGCCGGCAATCCAGGTTGCACCAATGCAGGCGGCAATATCGAATTTTTCTTCGGCGATATAACCTGTTGCATCGGCATGAATAAAACGCACGTGCTCAGTGACGCCCAATTCACTTGCCCGCAGGGTGGCTTGCTCGCTGAATAACTGGCTCATATCGATACCAACGCCGGAAATTCCATGATCGCGTGCCCAGGTGCACAACATCTCGCCAGAGCCGCTGCCGAGATCCAGGATGCGGGTTCCTGGGGCCATCCGTAAAACCTGACCTAACGTTGCATATTTCTGCGCGGTGAACGGATTATGAATGCGATGTGCGCTTTCGCTGATTGTAAAAATCTTCGGGATATCCATCTCTCTCTCCTTAGCGATTATCCAGTTGGGCGCGAACGTTGTTCAGCCCAGTGGTATTGATGCGGTAGGGCTGACCATTGACGGATTTGATCAGTTTTTTCGTTCTGAGCTTTTTGAATACATCGAGCGTGCAGTCGCAGAGCAGTAACCCTTCGCGGCTATAGCATTCGACGGAAGTGACACGGCCTGATGCATCACGGACGTGAGCAATACGGCCACCTTTGGCGAGTACGTGTAAGGTACGTTGTTCCTGACGGGATAAATTCATACTGGAAAACCTGTTTAATCATCATGTGCAAAACGTGCAAACACACAGCGGTGTCCGCATTCGATTTCGGCGCATTGATAACCAGTCCGGCCTGAAAAGGTCGGTAAGCTGATTATCTGATGATTACATTCTCCAGCATCAAAGCCTCGGGTTGAGTTGATAGATATTTACCTGCTGAATCATACCAGCCTGGACGAGTAGGGGAATCGTCCTGTCGGGAAAATGTGATCTATGACGAAAAATTGCGTTTAGCTTATTTTATAATTTTTTAACTCTCAGCTAGCTGAGCGGTGTATGAATGTATTAAATTTATTGAATTTTCAGACATTGTCAGTAGCGGTATTGGTCGTAATGATGTGTAGTTGGTCTCACTTGCGTCACACTATAGATTAGTGATATTTAATCTTTTCTTATCTTAATTTTGTTTTATTTGATAAACAGGTCTTTATTATAAAAAGAATTTTTAATGGTGTTTGTGTTTAATTCTATTTAGGAATTTTCTTAACGTCATGAAGTGTGTATACTCAATCCTGCAAGAAGCTCTTCTGTTATCATCAAAACTATAAAAATGTCCTTAACACCCGTATTACCTCTGCCCTGTATCTCTTCTCAGGGGAGAGGTTTTTTTCTGTATATTATTTTGATAGTCGTCATAAATAGATAGTTTAATATTATTGTTCTTGTTGCTTTACATTAGTGATGACGACAGATTTTTTTCTGTGAACCATACGGTACTATTGAAATAGTATCGCTATGAATCTATTTTATAGTGAATAGTGTAATTTTGTATTTATTTATAATGGTATTATATAGTTTTTCTTATAACTGCCTGTTTTTCAGCGTTATGTTAATTCTTGCTTTTGAAATAATTGTGATTTTGTTCACGGATTTTAGTGCGTTAAGTAGCTATTTGTAGAGAGGTGCAAACGGTTGCATTTTGCTGTTACAGCATTCGTTCATTAAAAAATATAGCGATGGTATATCTTGTGTCGGTATTGGGTGCAAGAATCTAAATGATTTTTATTATCTCTTAGATATACGAATACCGTTTATGACTTCTGTTAGCTTAACACCATGGAAAATGCAGTAAAAACAGACAGGGAATATGATTTTATCAATCAGAACGGAGCTTTTAATTACTGGCATAATTACTGGCTTTTTATCTTCCTTTTTATAAATCGTTGTCGTAATGCCCATAAAATCAGCATTCTGGGATGAATGCTGATTTTATTTTGTTCTCAGATTATTCAACCCACGCTGTATGCAGGTCTTCTCTTGCAGTACCTCGTAAATGATACATTAAAGGATCTCCTGGAATGGATATTGTTGAACGCTTTATTAACTACACGAAAATCAATACCACGACCTCAAGGGAAAATGGTGCTAATGGGATAATGCCTTCTTCACCTGGTCAAATGGAACTGGCAAAACTGCTGGCAGTAGAACTTGAAGCATTAGGAATGGAAAACATTGAGGTCAGGGATACCGCTATTGTGACAGCGACATTACCTGCAAATACGGACGACGCGATCCCTGTCGTTTCCTTTTTTGGTCATCTCGATACCAGTGCGGAACAGACTGCGGACACAAAAGCACAACGTCTTCACTACAGCGGTGGGGATTTGTGTCTGAACCAGGAGCTAAAAATTTATCTGCGCGAAAGTGAATTTCCAGAACTGAAAAATTATATCGGTGATGACCTGCTGGTGACGGATGGTACCAGTCTGTTGGGGGCAGATGATAAAGCCGCCATCGCCGCGATTATGAATGCCCTGGAGTACCTTGTCGCACATCCGGAGATTAAGCATGGGCCAGTGAAGGTCGGTTTTGTTCCTGATGAAGAGCAGGGATTACGAGGTGCAAAAGCATTTGATGTTGCGGCGTTTGGGGCTGATTTTGGCTATACCCTGGACTGCTGCGGCATTGGAGAATTTGTCTATGAGAACTGGAACGCGGGTGATGCGGAAATCATCTTTACCGGCCAGTCCGCACACCCTATGTCGGCCAAAGGTAAGCTGAAGAACTCTCTGCTGATGGCGCATAAGTTTATTGCGATGCTGCCCGGAGGAGAGGCGCCTGAGTATACGGAAGGACGCGAAGGGTATTACTGGGTAAAACAACTTCAGGGTAACAGCGCCCGTACGGTACTTAAGCTGGATATCCGGGATTTTACCGAAGAGGGGTATAAGGCGCGTATGGCATATATCCGCCAGCTGGCCGTCAGCACCTGCGCGCTGTGGGGAGAAAACAGCGTGGTCTGCCATTTAACCGATCGCTATGCCAATGTGTTCAATAGCTTGCAGGGCGATGCTCACTACCCGATTGATATTGCGTTACGCGCGTATCAGAAGTATGGCATTACCCCGCAACCTGTCGCCATGCGTGGTGGATATGATGGCGCAGTGTTATCGCAGAAAGGACTACCTTGCCCGAATATTTTTACCGGTGCCCATAACTTTCATTCGATTTATGAATACCTGCCGGTGCGTTCACTGCGGGCCGCCAGCGATGTCGTGGTAGCGGTCATTGAGGAAACCTTTGCTGAGTTCGCGCAGGGGAGAACTCAGTCATGATTCAGGTGTTAATTGCCCTACTGGTTATCGTAGTGGTCGCGCGTCTTATCCTGAAAGGTTATCGCGCTGAACCCGTGTTGTTCATTGCTGGCCTGGTGTTGATGATTTGTACGGCGTTAACCGGATGGGGTTCTGTATTACCGAAGGGTGTTGCCAGTACGGGGATTTCATTTCTCGATCCTTTCGAGGTGATGCGCGATCTCTTTAGTACGCGTGCCGCCGATCTCGGCCTGATGATCATGGCGCTCATGGGATTTGCGCATTACATGGATCATATCGGGGCAAATGAAGCGGTTGTGCGGGTTGTGACGAAACCTTTGCGCGCGCTGCGTTCGCCCTATGTGCTTCTATTTTTCTCCTATCTGCTCGCCAGCCTCCTGCAGTTGGCCATTCCATCCGCCACCGGGCTAGCCGTGTTGCTGATGGGGACGATGTTCCCCATTATGCTGGGGTTAGGGCTTTCTGCGGCCTCAGCCGCTGGGGTTATTGCCACCTCGCTTGGTGTGGCATATACCCCGACGGCCATCGATGCTATCAGGGGATCTAAAGCGGTCAATATGGATGTGGTGGAATACGTTGTTTACCACCAGGGACCCGCAGCGCTGGCAACCGTGCTGGTCGTCGGCGTCTGCCATTTCTTCTGGCAGCGGCATTGCGACCGTAAAGCGGGGACGCTTCCACGAGAAATCGGTAGCGCTGAGGTGACTGACTCAGGAAAAGCCCCGGCTTTTTATGCGCTGCTCCCGATGCTTCCGATACTGATGGCGGTGGGATCATCGGAAATGTTTGTCAGTGGTATTAACCTGAATATTATCACCATTGTGCTCATTTCGATGGCTGTCTGTATGTTGATTGAATGGCTGCGGGTGCGTGATTTAAAGTCAGTATGCGAAGGATTCAGCCATTTCCTTAAAGGCATGGGCACTGCCTTTACCGGGGTAGTTGGGCTGCTGGTTGCGGCAGGTGTTTTTGCTCACGGGATTAAAGTTATTGGTGCCATTGATCAATTAATCCTGATGGCGGAGCACGTGGGATTACCCCCATTTGCTATGGCGGTGGTGTTTGCGCTGGTGACGCTGGCGGCAGCAATTATTATGGGATCGGGTAATGCGCCATTCCTTGCTTTCGTTGAGCTGATCCCGCAAATCGCGGCAAGTATGGGCGCTAACGCTGTTGCCATGATCCTGCCGATGCAGCAGGCATCACATATGGGGCGGGCAATTTCACCGGTTTCCGGCGTGGTGATTGCCGTTTCCAGTGGGGCGAAAATAACGCCATTTGATGTGGTTAAACGTACCGCCGTACCGCTGATTGTGGGCTTTGTAACTCATACCCTGATCATCGGTATTTTCTATTAACTTCGTTTGTAACAAGCAAACTTCCGGCTTGCTAAATGCCCGGTAGTTTGCTTTTTCTGATTACACTCTCATCACCGCAGATGATATTGATTACTGGTGATTATTATTAACTTTTATCTTTATCGCATTATTCTTATTGGACATTGTTGAGCTATTCTGGATTAATGATTAATAAGTATGATGTATTGTATTTGCACGTTTATTACATAGGGATAAGTTAATCTGGATCATATTTTGGCGATTTTAGTTGTAGTAGTTTTTTAATAGAGTAATACAAGAATAACGTGGAATGACAATGACGATTTATTTGGGCAGGTTTAAGTGGTAAGGGATTCTGGAAGAGTTAGTACGTTACGACATCATTATCAGGATGATCTGGAAACATTTACCTGGAGTGCGTTAGTTGCAATTGGTATCGCAATAAAGGATCATAAGATCTACTCTAAAATGTCAGAGCATCTATTCATTATGCATTGGCTGGCTATTGCCAAAAAAAGAAAAATATTTTCGAAGAGCATTGTCAGTGAGCTTCAGTGGCTAATTGATGAGGGGAAGAAAAAAAGCATCAATGCACAACTTAAATTTAAAATAGAATATTTGTACGCCACATCGAGTGGTGACGTGACAATGCAAAACGACTATTTTAAATTTACTCATACGATTGAAGTATTGAGAAATAATGGATGGGAGAGCTTTCTGCTCACTCCAGAGAAATGGCAAGGACTTCATGAAAGTATTAAGGTCAGAAAAGGTGACTTTATCTTTATGGATGATGCCCGGCTTCAGGAGTGCTTTGGCGTGCAGGGCGAGATTGTCAAACCTTTCTGTATTCGAGTGTACGGCGATGTTGAGTTTGCAAAGTTAACGTTCATCAAACATAACCTGCCGGTTGAATTTGTGAAACACATTTCGAATGAGTTTCATTATTTCAATTTTCTTTCTGTTAAGTAATGCTTAACTGATATAGAGGAAAAATTTCTATTTGTTCAAAGAGTAGTGATCTACTTGTGAAAGTATCAGATATATACTACGCGCAAAGGATAGCGAATGTTTACTCGAAAGTTAGTGATTACAACCGAATGGATAAAGTTGTCGGATACGTCGGACAATATGTCCATTTCTTTTCGGGGCGTTCTTGAGATCGGTGAAAGCACAGTTGTGCCAGATGACAATACACCTCTACTTCGTTTAGAAAATGACATGGCACCTATCGCCGTTGATGCGTTATCATGGGTGAGGGTGCCAGTTGAACGCCATGAAAATGTTATCGTCTATATTTTCTGAATCCGGGTTTATTAATCCATTAATAATATTAATGTCGATTTGTTCTTATTTTATCCTTCCCGGTGCAAGATGAGATGTCTGGCTGAACAATTTGTTGAGGATCACAGCGCGGGTGAGAGCATTTGTAGTGCGTGTACATTATAAATAATGCCAAACACCGCCACCGCGAGCAGAAAAAGAGAGGAGATAAAACCGCTGCATCTGGCAAAGCGCGCTGGTATCCAGCGTTTGAAAACCACGATGTAAAAAGACAACACCGTAACATCAAAAATAACCCACACCAGCGTTAGCGTCAGAATGCTGGTGGTGAAATCTTGCGTAATGGCAATGAACTGGGGGAAAAAAGCTACGAAAAACAAAATGTCCTTTGGGTTGGCGACCCCGGTCAGAAATCCGTGGATAAGCCCGCTGTTATCGCGCTTTCGCGCACCCAGTCCGGGTTTTGAGGCCCTGGTCTGCAGGCCGTTAATCGCCATCACTCCGATATACAACGATCCCACAAGACCCAGTACGCCAAGCCATATCGCAGAGATTGAAACCACGCCAGCTAGCATCAGTGCAGCCAGAGCAATCAGTACTAAAGAAGCGCCGTTAGTGCCAATCAGCGTGAGAAAAGCCCGGCGATAGCCGTGCTGCGCCGCGGTGGTGGTAATCAGCGCCACGACAGGACCCGGCGTTAACAGCAGGGTTACTACGCTGAGGCTATAGGCAGCCAGTAAAGTGAAATTCATACCTGATTATCCTGATGATATTTTCCACCAGTATTCCGTTTACGTAGCGCATTGAAAAACGAATAAAACTGCGCTCTACTGTGAGTAAAACTCAACATAGAAACTCTCGATGACGCTACCTCCGTTGTATGCCCTGAGGGCTTTTGAAGCCGCAGCCCGTCTGGGAACGTTCAGCAAAGCCGCTATTCAACTTAACGTGACGCCGGGCGCGGTAAGCCGTCATATTCGCACGCTGGAGGCATGGTTTGGCTGTGAGCTATTTATCCGCAGCGGCCCGCGTATCGAGATAACACCTTCTGGCCAAGGGTTAGCGCAGCAGTTGACGGCTGGGTTTCAGAGTCTGGAACACGCGTGTCATGCCTTTCGCAGCAGCAGTCATGAGCTACGGCTGAAAGCGCCGTCTACGTTGACAATGCGCTGGCTTCTGGATGTGCTGCGTCTTTTCCGTGAAGCGCATCCGACCCCGGTGATCGAAATTTCCAGCGTCTGGATGGATACCGATTCGGTATCCTTCAGTCGTGAACCGTATGACTGTGCGATCCTGTTAGGGAATGGCCATTTTGGTGACGATACCGACAGCCGGTTGCTGTTTCAGGAGTGGCTTATCCCGGTGTGTTCACCCGCACTACTGGTGCAGGTGCAGCGCGATCTTTCTGCCTGTGAACTGATTCATCCCTCAGCGGATCGCCGCGACTGGCGTCGGTGGCTGCAACGCACTGGGAAGTTTCCGGCGTTGAATCTTGCGCGAGGTAAAGTGTTCGACACCCTGGAGCAGGGTAGTCTTGCCGCGATGAGTGGTCATGGCGTGTCTGTTGCCGACCTGCTGTTAAGCCTGGCGGCCATTCAGGCAGGGATGTTGGCGTTACCGTTTAAAGATGCAGTGGCGACTGGCGAGGGGTATTACCTTGTCTGGCCAAAGGCTTCAACACGGCTCAGAAATATTGAGCTGCTGTATCGCTGGTTAAAAGAGGCTGCGCCGTCTGCTTCCTCGGCAGATCTAAACTGGCTGGATTAAGCTGTTTATTTTGCTGATTACCTATATTGATAATGGTTCTCATTATTATTGTCGTATTGTGCAGGTAATGGTAATGTTGCTTCAGTTATAAACCGCTAATTCCATTTCCTGTGCAGAAGACAGCATGAACAACACCACCGCCCTGAATGCCTCCGGACGCGTCGCTCGCACTTTCTCCGTCAGCGAGTTTATGGATTTTGGTGAGCGCTACGGGATCGATTACCGCTTTCCCCTGTTGGCACAAAGACCGGATTTGCCGTCAGGCAGCCCTGTTCTGCAAGGTGAAATTGAGGAGATGACTCTCCCTTGCGGGATGTGCGTGACGCACTCCGACGTACAGGTATTGCAACCCTACGAAACCACTTCTCGCCACGACAGTCCTCTGTATATGCTGGTGGTACTGGAAGGCTGCGTGATCCTGACGCTTAACGGACAGGAGCATGTGGTGCGCTCCGGCATGGCGTTTAGCTCGCGCCTGAGTGAGCACCAGACGATGCGTGCCCGTCATCATGCTGATAGTAAACTCCGTACATTATCGCTCGGTTTGTATCCTGACGGCGCGTATCGCACGGGGTTGCTTGAATCGTTGATGCGCGAGTGGGAAAGATGCCAGACGCCGACGCTTATCTGGCAGGTGCCGGGGTTTTTACTCAGCGGGCTGCAGTTCGCGCAGCAGAGTACCATTAGCCATGTTTCTCGTCAGCTGATGCTGGAAGGGCTGATATTACAACTGTTCGGTCATGGCCTCAGCATGTGTCAGGTCGAGAGCGGTAAACGTCTTGCGGCGAGCGGTGAGCAGCAGCGGCTGGAGGTCGTTCGCCGACTGCTGGAGGAGAGTCCCGAAAATGACTATACCCTTAATGAACTGGCCCAACGCGCGGCGATGAGCCCCAGCAGCCTGCGCAGTAAGTTCCGTGCAGCCTATGGCTGTTCGGTATTCGACTACCTGCGCGATTGCCGTCTGGAACATGCGCGCGGCTATCTACTGGAAGGATACAGCGTACAGCAGGCGGCCTGGATGTCGGGTTATCAGCACGCCACCAACTTTTCTACCGCTTTTCGTCGTCGTTACGGCTTTTCGCCCGGCGATTTGCTCAAACCTTGCTAATCCATATTTGCGTTTTACGCACGTGATTTCCTGACAATTTGGCACTGCGCATAGGCAACCTGGCATCCGGCATAGCTATCTCCGTCAGCAAAAAGGTAATAATTCTCACTTACAATTAGACATGCCTTTGGAGATATTCATGTTCGCGAAGACTCGCTTGGCGCTGCTGGTGGGATGGGTGACCGGCAGCGTGGCTTTTCCTCTGCTGGCGCAGGAAACAACAAAAAACGATACGGTGGTTGTCACCTCGCAGATGCAGAGCGGGGCCACGAAGCTTGCCACGCCGGATATTGAAACGCCGCAGTCGGTATCGATCGTTACCCGTGAACAGTTTGAAGAGCAAGGCGCAACCAGCGTGCGCCAGGCTGTCAGCTATACGCCGGGGGTGTACAGCAATCAGATTGGCGCCTCCAACCGCTTTGACTACATCGTGCTGCGTGGCTTTTCTGACGGTAGCCTGGATAACGTCTATCTCGATGGTCTGAAGATGATGGGCGACACCAACTCACACAGCTCGCTGGTGGTTGATCCGTGGTTCCTCGAAGATATCGAAGTCGTACGTGGCCCGGCTTCCGTACTGTATGGCCGTTCGTCCCCGGGCGGTATTGTGGCGCTGACCTCACGTAAGCCGTCGTTTGATGCGGGCGGTGAAGTGAAGCTGTTTGCCGGCAACAATAACCAGCGCGGCGCGGCGTTTGACGTCACCGGGGCGCTGGATGATAACGATCGAGTGGCGGCGCGATTGAGCGGGATGACGCGTTACGCGGACTCGCAGTTTGGTCCATTGAAGGAAGAACGTTACGCGCTGATGCCCAGCCTGACCTGGCGTATCACCGACCAGACGCGTCTGGATCTGATGGCCTATCTGCACCGTGACCCGGAAGGCGGAAGCCACTCCGGTCTGCCGTATGACGGCACCGTGGTTCCGCATTACGGGCAAAAGATCTCCAATACCTTTTACGAAGGCGAGAATGATTACGACAAATACGATCGCCGTGAAAACATGGTGGGCTACAACATTGAGCATATGTTTGATAGCGGTTGGTCGGTGCGGCAAAAGCTGCGCTATCTGCATACCGATGTTGAGCTGAACCAGGTGTATGCGGCGGGCTGGTTGAATGAAACCGAGCTTAATCGCGGCTACTCCGGCTCCGATGAAAAAATGTCGGCGATTACGCTGGATAACCAGCTCGACGGCAGCTTTGATACCTGGCAGGTAAACCACCGTCTGCTGGTGGGGTTCGACTATCAGGATCGCAGCAACAATACCACCGGCTACTACGGGGCTTTCCCGCCGATTGGCGCCTTTAATCCGGTGTACGGCGCGAAGCCTGATTACATCGACATGTATGCGCGTGAGAAACACAAGCTGCGCCAGACGGGTTACTATTTGCAGGATCAGATGTCATGGGATCGCTGGCGTATTACGCTCGGTGGTCGCTACGATCAGGTCAGCGTTTCTAATATTGATAAGATCAAGGATACTCGCAGCGATCTGGATAAAAACAACTTCAGCACCCGCGCCGCGTTGCTCTATTTGTTCGATAACGGCTTTGCGCCGTACGTGAGTTACTCCACTGCCTTTACGCCCACCAGTTTTGCCGATGAGAACGGCAATCTGCTGGATCCGATGAAAGGCAAGCAGTGGGAAGCCGGGCTGAAATATGAGCCGGAAGGTCTTAACAGTCAGTTCAGCGCGTCGGTGTTCCGTATCAATCAGACGAATATAGCCACTAAAGAAGAGCCGACCGATCCATACCGCTCGATTGGGGAAATTGAATCTGAAGGGGTGGAGCTGGAGGCAATTAGCCAACTGACGGATAGCTTCCGTTTGCAGGCGGCGTATACCTATACCGACATTCGCTATAAGAAAAGCAGCCCGGAAGAGCAGGGCAAGCGCGCAGTGTACGCCCCGCGTAACCAGGCCAGTGCCTGGCTGAGCTACGATGTAAAAAGTGGTCCGCTGGACGGTCTGACGTTGGGTTCAGGCGTGCGCTACGTTAACGGTATTACCAGCGATCGCCTGAATACTCACACCCTGCCGTCCTACACTCTGGTGGATATGGTGATTGGTTACGACTTAACGAATATCGGTATTAAAGGGTTGAGTGCGCAGTTGAACGTTAACAACCTGACCGACAAGCGCTACGTTGCGGCCTGTAACTCGCTCTCATACTGCTACTTCGGCGCCGAGCGCAGCATTGTCGGCAGTGTGTCCTGGAAATTCTGATGTTTTAGCCGGATGCAGCGCTGGCGCCTTATCCGGCCTGGTGCAGTGTGCAAATTGTATGCCTGATGAGCGTAGCGCATCAGGCATAGTGGATTGCGGTTATTGTGTAAAACCGTTTTGCATACAAATCTGTGCGCTGGTTCTCAGAGTAAAGGCGACTTTGTCTGGGTACTGACTGTAATAGTTATGCTCTTCTTCCAGCCCTTTTGCCTGCGCCAGGCGTACCGTTTCCAGCGAGCAGGTACGGTAGATCAGGTCTTTATTCATATTGGTCTGCTTCTCGCGCTGTTTATCTGCGGACAGCGCCAGCCAGTTTTCGGACAGTGAGTAATCGTAAACCACCCGATTTCCTTTCGCCTGCACGTTCTCAATGGTAATAAATTCGTCGATTTTCAGCCTTGGCTGCCCACGCATTTTTTTCTTATCTTCTGCGGCGGCGTATTGGGCCAGCGCATGAATATCCATACTGGCTATTTTCTGTTTATAAGCATCTACATAGGCGGTAGGTTGCTGATAATGCTGAGCGTAAGCGTTTCTTAATTCCCCGTCACTCATCGTACAACCTGCCAGAAACAGAGGTAATAGCAGTACCAGTTTTATTTTAGTCATGATGTTATCCCGTTCATTATTTTGATCCCAGTCGCCCATAACAAAATAGAAAAATTATTACGGATGATATTTAAGGTTGTATAAACGAGAGCACGATGGCACAAGTTCAATTGTCTTAAAATGGCAGGACAGACGGGAAACCCTGCCAGAATTGGCAGGGTTTTGAAAATACTGATACAAAAATTAATGGCCGATCATCTTTGCCTTCGGGATCAGCTGGAAATACATATGATCGGGTACTGGCGTATCCCAGACATTGGCATAAACCGCATAACCAATGGTGGCAAACAGAATGCCAAGCACCAGTAGCGTCATGGCGACACCTGACAGCGTCCTCTGACGCCATAACGATTTACCACCGTTGCCTTGTGCTCCAGGCGGAGTCTGCAGTGAAAAGCTCAGCGTTGAGGCTACCGGGCAGGATTCAACGCAGGTCATGCAGCCAGTGCATTCCACGGTACGCACCTGAATCAGTCTGTCGACCGGGATATTCGACGGGCAGTTTTTCGCGCATTTTCCGCAGTCGATGCAACTGTCTGCGTTACGGCGGATTTTAAACGGCGAGAATAGCGAGAACAGGCCGAGCAGCGCGCCATAAGGGCACAGATAGCGGCACCAGGCATTGCGAATAAACAGGCTCAGGACGCTGATAACGACAATAAAGATGAGCGTAGCGGGGCCAATATGGCGAAAGAAATCGAGCATCTTCACGTCGATAATCATGCCATAGGCCGACATTAGAAAATACTGAATCCCCTGTGCAGGCATCGACAGGGCGATATACAAAAAGAAACTCAGCAACAGATACTTCAGACTGAGCAGCGGGATATCCAGCCAGCGCGGCAGCGTGAAGTTGCGACCAAAGACTTTTTTCCCCAGATTGCCGAGCAGTTCGGACAGTGTGCCCACTGGACATAACCACGAACAGAAGGCTTTTTTTAACAACAGACTAATCAGGATAAACGCAACTAACAGCAGCATGGAGGCGGCATGGATGGGAGGAAGAAAACCAGTCTCCAGCGTATAGCGGATATTCATCAAGCCCGCGATCGGTAGCCATCCCTCAATACCACCAGGCCTTGGAATATAGACGCTGGTGCCGGCGGTTTCGAAATAGCGGACCCAGTAATAGAACGTTACGCCAATATAAATATTAATAGCCAGCAGGAGAAACTGGGTGGTTTTTCGCCAACTGCTGGCATTGCGCCAGTCATTCCACGGCAGTTTGCCTCCGATCGTGCCAGGACGGCGCTGCCAGCGCGTTCTCTTCTTCCCATTCATGATTTTATACTATCCCTCATATTTCCCCTTCTGCATTCAGAAGGCGTTATCACCGGGATATGCTAGCGCTATTTAGATTTGGTGTATTTGATTTGCATCTTATTACGTGGCTGTTATTTTCATCATGCAAATATGCCTGAATAAAAATAACAGCTCGATATTTATCGCAAGCCAGATAAATACCCTGAACGGGGTATTTATTTCTCTGCAGGGCAATGGTTATTCCTGATAAACCTCAACGCGGTCGCGACCATTACTTTTTGCCAGATAAAGTGCGCGATCGGCTTTATCAACCAGCTGTTTGTAGTCGGGATGATAATCATATTCGGCAATACCGATACTGACGGTAATAGAAAACGTTTCTGTCGCAGAGGCTGCCATGCGCATCTCAGCAATTTTCATGCGCAGCGTTTCCAGAATAATACTGGCCTGCGATTCATCTGACTCGACGAGCAGAATCATAAATTCTTCACCACCGTAGCGGAACACGTAATCGCTGCTACGGATATGTTCATAAATGACCGCTGCGACATTTTTGAGCGTCAGATCGCCGATATTATGCCCGAAGTTATCGTTAATTTGCTTGAAGTAGTCGATATCCAGCATCGCCAGGCTAAAAGGCTTACACGCATGTAACGCCAGCGAGATTTCACGTCGCATGATGGTCGGAATAAAGCGGCGATTAAGCAACTGGGTCAGCGAATCTTTACCATTTTCCTGCTTAACCAGCGCCTCAAACATTGAAGCGAGCAGGAAATGGATTTTTGCCGACAGCTGGCGAACATCCTGTAATAAGCTCATCCGCTCGGGTTCTGTGGGCTGATGCTGAGGTGACAGGGTTGTCGTCAGACGGGTGTCGATCTCTGCAATCAGTGATTCCATTTCTTTGAGCAAATTGCTGTTGCCAAGAATATGTTTTCCCTTATGTGAGAACCACATACCAAAATCAGAGTTCGCCAGAAACACCATTTCACCGAAAGGCATTCCGGTAGCAATGTTATAGATAAACTGGTTTTCCCAGTCGGTAAACGAACGGATTTGCCGCTCGCGCTCGACGTTAACGTCATCGTAAATAGTCTGCAGACGATACTGCTCTTGTGTATGCAGGGAGTTTTGGTAGCTTGGGGAATAGGAGACGGTCATGGCCTCCAGCGCAGTATCCATTGCCAGACTGCTGAAACAGATAGCATTGCTCAGCAGGGAAGACGAGTCGTCAGCTTTGGTTTTCAACACCCGATACAGCTCATCTTTGAGCTTACGCGCGCCGCGGTTCACCAGATCGATGGGCAGACCGATACGGGCATGCACTACGCCAATTTTGCGTTGTTTGGCCAGCAGCTGTGAGAGATCTTCGTGCGCGCTGCCGAGCACGCTGCGTAACCAGTCAAACATACTGCCGCTGAGGCGGGTACTGACCTGTTCTGTATTGAGGAACAATGCACTCTGGGCATGAGAGAGCATATAGTCATAAAAAACGGTCACTAAATGGTGGATCTCTTCATCGCTTAACGATGTGAGGAGCGTGTGAACGTCAGGCGATGTTTGTCGTATCAGCGCCTGCCATTCTGTAAGGAGTAATGTGTCGTTTACCGGTTCAATCTGTTCCATCTCGCTGCCACTCAACGTGCGATTAAAAATTCAGGCAGTATTACGGACAATTACCTCACGATGGTCAAGTTAAACTCTTTTATCGATGGCTAATACCCTCATAAATAAGCCTGAGCGCGAAGACACCTATTATTGCGCCAATGATTCGGCTGGCAACGCATTGGATGCGACCATACGCCCGTCGCACTGCAGGCAAAGAAAATGCCTGGCTGAGAAAAATACGCCAGATAACGGAAGACAACACAATACCTGCCCAGGCCATCAGTCTGGCCCACGTAGGTGTGTCTGCGCTTAAGGTGACCGAGAAGATACTAATAAAAAACAGTACGGTTTGCGGGTTCGATAAATCCGTTAGTAATCCTCGGCGGAAAAATACATACCAGGGGGCGGAAATCGGCTGCTGTAGCGTGGGCATTTGCGGCGTGGCCTGATGGCGGATGCTGTTCCAGGCAAACCACAGCAGATAGACGCCGCCGACAATCTTAATCAATGAAAATATCTCTTCACACTGGGTGATTAGCGTTGCCATACCAAAAAGCCCAAGGCCGGAGTAAAACGCATCACCTAAGGCGACCCCCAGACCGGTCATCACACCTGCGCGTCGTCCGGATGCCAGGCTAGTTTGTACCACTACGAACAGATTTGCGCCGGGGTTAAAAAAGGTTAAAACAAACAGGCTAACAGTGAGCATGACGGCGTGTAACGGTTCCATAGGCAACCATTCCTCAAATATTCATAAAGTTAACACTATAATTTCAGCGAGCTGGCTGTTCTGAGGATCAACTCACACTGGCTATTGAAACTTTGATCTGGTTGATGTGCTGATACTCGACGGCCGGTTTTTCTGCGCTGCAAAATTTCTATATATTTCTGCTGAGTGTGGATTTTTTATCCAGGCTGGACTAGTTATTAATCATCCTTGAATCGCGTTATCTCATGTTCAGGGATCGATGATGGCGTCATAACAAAACCTGGAGCTGGTCTATGAAAACTGGAATTAAAGTACTTATTGGTGCGTTAGCTTTTGTCGTGACCAACGCATATGCCGCGGAGTTTATGACAAAGCTTGAGTTTGAAAAGGTTGAGTCGCAGTACACAAAAATCGGTGATATCTCAACGAGTAATGAAGTTTCTGTCGCAGATGCCAAAGAAGAACTGCTGAAGAAAGCCGAAGAGAAAGGTGCCGATGTTGTGGTATTAACTTCCGGTCAAACGGATAATAAAATCCATGGCACAGCCAATATCTACAAGAAAAAATAATACGCTGCTGTAAAAATCACGATTCCCGCCGGTCATTGTACCGGCGGGTTTTCTTTTAATCTGCGCCAGAACGTGGTTCTGCTAATTCCGAGATAGCGTGCAGCCGCGGTTTTATCACCATTGCATTGTGCCAACACCTGCTGCGGCGTCAGCAATGACGATGATTGTGGTGAGTTTGCAACAATGGCCAGTTCTGGTAATAGCTGTTGTAAAAAATCCACATTCAGCTCCGGCTGCGGCTCGACGCTTAAAAATAGCGCCAGGCGCTCCATCATATTACGCAGTTCGCGGATATTCCCCGGCCAGCCATAATTCAGTAACGTCGACTGACTTAAACCCAGCCCCTTGCGTACTGGCTCAGAAAACGGCACATCCAGTTCTGCCAGCGACTGTTTTAAAAAACCTTCCGCCAGCGGCAGGATATCGGGCAACCGCTCGCGTAGCGGCGGCAGCTTGAGGCGTAAAATGCTCAGGCGATAAAACAGATCGGTACGAAACTCCCCCTGTTTCATCTCCTGCTCCAGATTACAGTGTGTGGCGCTAATCACCCGGACATCGACCGGAATAGGCTGATGCCCACCGACTCGGGTGACCTCTTTTTCTTCCAGTACGCGCAGCAGCCGGGTTTGTAACGGCAGCGGCATCTCGCCTATCTCATCAAGAAAAAGGGTTCCGCCATGAGCAATTTCAAACAGGCCCGCGCGTCCTCCCCGACGAGAGCCGGTAAAGGCGCCATCTTCATAGCCGAACAGCTCCGCTTCCAGCAATGATTCGGTGATTGCTCCGCAGTTGACGGCAACAAACGGCGGCGAGGGTTTACCGCGCCGATTCTCCTGACGAGTGAAAAACTCACGGTGAATGGCCTGTGCCGCCAGCTCTTTGCCCGTACCGGTTTCACCCTGAATTAGCACCGGTGCACGCGAGCGGGCGTAGAGCATAATGGTGTGTCGCACCTGTTCCATCTGCACAGAGTGACCGCGCATATCACCGAGCGCGTAGCGGGTGCGCAACGTATCGCCAGAAGCATACTGACCGTTTCTACGCAGCGTCAGGCGGGTCATATCAAGCGCATCGACAAAGGCCTGGCGCACGGTGGCCGCCGAATAGATAAAGATGCCGGTCATACCTGCTTCTTCTGCCAGATCGGTAATCAATCCCGCACCAACTACCGCCTGCGTGCCGCCGGCCTTCAGTTCGTTGATTTGCCCGCGGGCATCTTCCTCGGTGATATAGCTGCGCTGTTCAAGCTGCAAATTAAAGGTTTTTTGAAAGGCGAGAAGCGCAGGAATGGTTTCCTGATAGGTAATGACGCCAATCGACGAGGTGAGCTTTCCTGCTTTTGCCAGCGCCTGTAGCACGTCAAATCCGCTGGGTTTAATCAGGATCACCGGGATTGATAAACGGCTTTTCAGATACGCCCCGTTGGAGCCCGCCGCAATAATGGCATCACAACGCTCGGTAGCCAGTTTTTTGCGGATATACGCCACCGCTTTTTCGAAACCAAGCTGAATGGGGGTGATGGTCGCCAGGTGGTCGAACTCCAGGCTGATGTCGCGAAACAGTTCGAACAGGCGCGTGACAGAAACCGTCCAGATAACCGGTTTGTCGTCGTTCACCCGCGGTGGAAGATGCGTATCAGCCATAACTAACCCAAAAAGTAAGGAACCGAGTATTAGGGTTTAGTTGTGTTTCATAAATGTTGCAATGAAACATGAAGGAACGTTTCATGAAACGATAGCTGACACGCTTTTGTGCAATAAAGATACAGTAACTTATATTAATATATTGTTTTTTAAGGGAAATATATAAATTAATTAAATATTAAGGTCTTTGGCATACCCCTTGCTTTAAGTAAATCAACGAATGCTAACAAGTTGATAACAAGAGGACGGGATATGTCTCTACACTCCCCAGGGCTGGCGTTTCGCGCCGCGCTCAGCAAAGAAAATCCATTACAAATCGTGGGCACCATCAACGCCAATCACGCTCTGCTGGCCCAACGTGCCGGGTATCAGGCGATTTATCTCTCCGGCGGCGGCGTCGCGGCAGGGTCTCTGGGTCTGCCGGATCTTGGTATTTCTACCCTTGATGATGTGCTGACCGATATTCGTCGCATTACTGATGTTTGCCCGCTGCCCTTGCTGGTGGATGCGGATATCGGGTTTGGATCGTCAGCGTTCAACGTGGCGCGTACCGTGAAGTCGATTTCCAAAGCGGGTGCTGCAGCGCTGCATATTGAAGATCAGATCGGCGCTAAGCGCTGCGGCCATCGCCCGAACAAAGCGATCGTCTCTAAAGAAGAGATGGTCGACAGGATCCGCGCCGCGGTGGATGCACGTACCGATCCCAACTTTGTCATCATGGCGCGGACCGATGCGCTGGCGGTGGAAGGGTTAGAGGCAGCCATCGATCGTGCCCAGGCGTACGTCGAAGCAGGCGCGGACATGCTGTTTCCGGAAGCCATCACCGAGCTTGCGATGTACCGCCAGTTTGCCGACGCGGTGCAGGTGCCGATCCTCGCCAACATTACCGAATTTGGCGCTACGCCGCTGTTCACCACCGATGAACTGCGCAGCGCAAACGTCGCGATGGCGCTGTATCCGCTGTCGGCTTTCCGCGCTATGAACCGCGCTGCGGAAAAGGTTTACAACGTGCTGCGTCAGGAAGGAACGCAAAAGAGCGTGATCGACATTATGCAGACGCGTAACGAGCTGTACGAAAGCATCAATTATTACCAGTTCGAAGAGAAACTCGACGCGTTGTATAGCAAAAAGTAACCGTCGTAGGCCGGATAAGGCACAGCCGCCATCCGGCAATAAATTTGTACCCTACATATTATAAAAATGACGAGGACAACATGAGCGACACAACGATCCTGCAAAATAGTACCCATGTCATTAAACCTAAAAAATCGGTTGCGCTGTCAGGTGTTGCCGCCGGAAATACTGCGCTGTGTACCGTAGGCAAAAGCGGTAACGACCTGCACTATCGTGGCTACGATATTCTCGACCTGGCGCAGCAGTGCGAATTTGAAGAAGTCGCGCATCTGCTGATCCACGGGAAATTACCCACCCGCGATGAACTCACCGCCTATAAAAGCAAACTCAAAGCGCTGCGCGGACTGCCCGCTAACGTACGCACCGTGCTGGAAGCGCTGCCTGCTGCCTCGCATCCGATGGATGTGATGCGCACCGGTGTCTCCGCGCTGGGCTGTACGCTGCCGGAAAAAGAAGGTCATACCGTCTCCGGCGCGCGCGATATTGCCGACAAGCTACTGGCATCGCTCAGTTCAATCCTTTTGTACTGGTATCACTACAGCCATAACGGCGAGCGTATTCAGCCGGAAACTGACGATGATTCCATTGGCGGTCACTTCCTGCACCTGCTGCATGGCGAAAAACCGTCGCGAAGCTGGGAAAAAGCGATGCATATTTCGCTGGTGCTGTACGCCGAGCACGAATTTAACGCCTCCACCTTTACCAGCCGCGTGATTGCCGGGACCGGCTCCGATATGTATTCCGCGATTATCGGCGCGATTGGCGCACTGCGTGGACCGAAACACGGCGGGGCGAATGAAGTGTCGCTGGAGATCCAACAGCGCTACGAAACGCCGGACGAAGCCGAAGCAGATATCCGTAAACGCGTGGAAAACAAAGAAGTGGTGATTGGCTTTGGTCATCCGGTTTACACCATCGCCGACCCGCGCCATCAGGTGATCAAGCGCGTGGCGAAACAGCTTTCTCAGGAAGGTGGTTCGCTGAAAATGTACAACATCGCCGACCGTCTGGAAGACGTAATGTGGGAAACGAAAAAGATGTTCCCCAACCTCGACTGGTTCTCGGCGGTCTCTTACAACATGATGGGCGTTCCCACCGAAATGTTCACCCCGCTGTTTGTCATCGCCCGTGTCACCGGCTGGGCGGCGCACATCATCGAACAGCGCCAGGACAATAAAATTATCCGTCCTTCCGCCAACTATACCGGCCCGGAAGATCGCGAATTTGTCCCGATTGAAAAACGTTGCTAATTCAAAACCTCATACCCTAAATAATTCGAGTTGCATGAAGGCGGCAAGTGAGTGAATCCCCAGGAGCATAGCGAACTATGTGACTGGGGGGAGCGAGCGTAGCCAACGCGCATGCAGCTTGAAGTATGACGGGTATAAAGATAAAAAACAGGAAATGTACCCTATGTCCGCACATATTTCGAACGTCCGCCCCGAATTTGACCGTGAAATCGTTGATATCGTTGATTACGTCATGAACTACGAGATCACCTCGAAGGTGGCGTATGACACCGCGCATTATTGCCTGCTTGATACCTTAGGCTGCGGCTTGGAAGCGCTGGAATATCCGGCCTGTAAAAAACTGCTGGGGCCGGTCGTCCCAGGTACAGTGGTACCGAACGGCGTGCGCGTACCTGGCACCCAGTTCCAGCTCGACCCGGTGCAGGCGGCGTTTAACATCGGTGCGATGATCCGCTGGCTGGACTTCAACGATACTTGGCTTGCCGCTGAGTGGGGTCATCCTTCTGATAACCTCGGCGGTATTTTGGCCACGGCTGACTGGCTGTCGCGTAATGCGGTGGCGGTGGGGAAAGCGCCGTTGACCATGAAAACGGTGCTGACCGGGATGATCAAAGCTCATGAGATTCAGGGCTGTATCGCGCTGGAAAACTCGTTTAACCGTGTTGGTCTCGATCACGTCCTGCTGGTAAAAGTGGCCTCCACGGCGGTGGTCGCTGAGATGCTTGGCCTGAACCGGGATGAAATTCTTAACGCCGTGTCGCTGGCGTGGGTCGACGGCCAGTCGCTGCGTACTTATCGCCATGCGCCAAATACCGGCACGCGTAAATCCTGGGCCGCAGGCGATGCGACCTCGCGCGCGGTACGTCTGGCATTGATGGCTAAAACCGGTGAGATGGGGTATCCGTCTGCGCTGACGGCGAAAACCTGGGGCTTCTATGACGTCTCTTTCAAAGGCGAATCTTTCCGCTTCCAGCGCCCGTACGGCTCTTATGTGATGGAAAACGTGCTGTTTAAAATCTCCTTCCCGGCCGAGTTCCACTCTCAGACCGCGGTAGAAGCGGCCATGACGCTGTACGAGCAGTTACAGGCCGCAGGTAAGACTGCTGCCGATATCGAAAAAGTGACCATTCGTACGCACGAAGCCTGTATCCGCATCATCGATAAAAAAGGCCCGCTGAATAACCCGGCGGACAGGGATCACTGTATCCAGTATATGGTGGCTATTCCGCTGCTGTTCGGGCGCTTAACGGCGGCAGATTACGAAGACGGCGTGGCGCAGGACAAACGCATTGATGCACTGCGCGAGAAGATCAACTGCTTCGAAGATCCGGCCTTTACCGCCGATTACCACGACCCTGAAAAACGCGCCATCGCCAACGCCATCACTCTGGAATTCACCGACGGCTCACGCTTTGAAGAAGTGGTTGTGGAATACCCAATCGGCCATGCGCGTCGTCGTACTGACGGCATGCCGAAGCTGGTCGAGAAGTTCAAAATCAACCTGGCGCGTCAGTTCCCGACCCGTCAGCAGCAGCGCATCCTGGATGTCTCCCTGGACAGAACTCGCCTGGAGCAGATGCCGGTCAATGAGTATATGGATCTCTTCATTATTTAAACCAGCGTGCAGCAAGGCGTAAGTTCAACAGGAGAGCATTATGTCTTATAGCGAGTTTTATCAACGTTCCATAACGCAACCGGAGTCGTTCTGGGCCGAGCAGGCCCAGCGTATTGACTGGCAGCAGCCGTATACGCAGGTACTGGACCACAGCAACCCGCCGTTTGCCCGCTGGTTTTGCGGCGGCACGACCAATCTGTGCCATAACGCCATCGACCGCTGGCTGGAGAAACAGCCTGACGCGCTGGCGCTGATTGCTGTGTCATCAGAAACCGAAGAAGAACGCACTTTTACCTTTCGTCAGCTGTATGACGAAGTGAACGTCGCGGCGGCGATGCTATTGTCGCTGGGCGTACAGCGTGGCGATCGGGTGCTGGTGTATATGCCGATGATCGCCGAGGCGCACATTACGCTGCTGGCCTGCGCACGCATTGGGGCAATTCATTCGGTGGTGTTCGGTGGTTTCGCCTCGCACAGCGTGGCGGCGCGCATCGACGACGCCAGACCGGTGGTTATCGTCTCGGCGGATGCCGGGGCGCGCGGGGGCAAGATCCTGCCGTATAAAAAGCTGCTCGATGATGCGATCGAACAGGCGCAGCACCGACCGCGTCATGTGGTGCTGGTCGATCGCGGTCTGGCGAAAATGGCGCGGGTCGAGGGACGTGACCTCGACTTTGCCGCCCTGCGCCAACAGCATCTCGGCGCGCGGGTACCAGTTGTCTGGCTGGAATCAAACGAAACATCCTGCATTCTCTATACCTCCGGGACAACCGGTAAACCGAAAGGCGTCCAGCGCGACGTTGGCGGCTATGCGGTCGCGCTGGCGACCTCGATGGACACCATTTTCGGCGGTAAAGCGGGCGGCGTGTTCTTCTGCGCGTCGGATATCGGCTGGGTAGTTGGGCATTCGTATATCGTGTATGCCCCGCTGCTGGCGGGGATGGCGACGGTGGTTTACGAAGGTCTGCCAACGTATCCGGACTGTGGTGTATGGTGGAAAATTGTTGAGAAATATCAGGTCTGCCGGATGTTCTCCGCCCCGACCGCCATCCGCGTGCTGAAGAAATTCCCGACCGCGCAAATCCGTAATCACGATCTCTCCTCGCTGGAGGTGTTGTATCTGGCGGGGGAACCGCTGGACGAACCAACCGCCAGTTGGGTAACAGAAACGCTGGGCGTCCCGGTTATCGATAACTACTGGCAGACCGAATCAGGCTGGCCGATTATGGCAATTGCCCGCGGGCTGGACGACAGGCCGTCGCGTCTGGGCAGTCCCGGCGTGCCGATGTACGGCTACAACGTACAACTGCTCAATGAGGTGACCGGTGAACCTTGTGCGGCGAATGAGAAGGGTATGCTGGTGATTGAAGGGCCGCTGCCGCCGGGCTGTATCCAGACCATCTGGGGCGATGACGCGCGGTTTGTGAATACCTACTGGTCGCTGTTTTCTCGCCAGGTGTACGCCACCTTTGACTGGGGCATTCGTGACGCTGACGGCTATTACTTCATTCTGGGGCGTACGGATGACGTGATAAACGTGGCAGGGCACCGGTTGGGGACGCGCGAGATCGAGGAGAGTATTTCCAGCTGTCCGAACGTTGCGGAAGTGGCGGTAGTCGGCGTGAAGGACGCGCTGAAGGGGCAGGTAGCGGTCGCGTTTGTTATTCCGAAACAGAGCGACAGCCTTGAAGATCGCGACATCGCACATTCGGAAGAGAAGGCGATTATGGCGCTGGTGGACAGCCAGATTGGCAACTTTGGCCGTCCGGCACACGTCTGGTTTGTGTCGCAGTTGCCGAAAACACGTTCCGGTAAAATGCTCAGACGGACGATCCAGGCGATCTGCGAAGGCCGCGATCCAGGCGATCTGACGACCATTGACGATCCCGCGTCGTTACAGCAAATCCGTCAGGCGATCGAAGAGTAACATCGTGTGATGCCCGGTGGCGCAATGCTTACCGGGCCTACGTTCTAATCCACTTTCTTATACGGCCCGTGATAGTAATCAAACGGCGCATAAACCGTATCGGCCACGAACGATAACGGCACATCAACAAACAACAGCGCTAAATCGAAATAGTTATAATCGTAAGCGCCTGGGTTTTTTAGTTTATCAATATCATGATGCATACCCACGTAATAGGTATCTGAATTCTCGCCTGCCGTGCGTGCATCAATGCTGCCACATCCTGAAAGTAGTGCGCTGATCAAGAGCGCCGTTACCGCAATTGTCTTTCTGCTCATGCTATGACCTGGCTTCTCGCCCCGTTTTACCATAACGGTAAAAAAGCGGTTTGTTGCCCGCAGAACTTAAACCTCCAGGTCAGGATGGTCGTGTGAAGATGACGCGTTGTAGGCCGGATAAACCACGTGAGTGGTGCATCCGGCAAAGATGCTTTTACAGCACGACGCTTTCGCGACGACGCAGCAGGGAAAACGGCCCCGGCCCACTTAGGGTAAATACGGAAATCAGCGTGAAGCTCAGCGCAATGATCCCCAGCACCAGATAAGCTCCCTGGAAACCAATACTTTCATACATTTTTCCGGCCAGAACTGACATGAAAATCATTGCTAACTGTTTGAAGAAGCAGAAACACACCAGATAAATCGTCGCCGAGAAACGCACTTCAAACTGACTGGTGATGTATTTGAAGCAACCGACGATCAGGAACGGTATCTCAAACATATGCAACGTTTTGAGAATAACGACTTCCAGCGCAGTGGTGGCGAATGAGGAGCCAATAATCCTTACCGACATGATCGTACCAGCCAGCAGCAGGGCGTTCTTGCCGCCGATGCGATTCACAATCAGCGGCGCAAAGAACATGATTGAGGCGTTGAGTAATTCTCCCATCGTCGTGACGTAGCCAAACACGCGGGTACCCTGTTCGCCGGTGGCAAAGAACGAGGTAAAGAAGTTGGCGAACTGCTGGTCAAACACATCGTAAGTACAGGAAACGCCAACTACGTACAGGGAAAGGAACCAAAGTTTTGGTTGTTTAAATAACTCCAGCGCCAGCTTCAGGCTGAATGCCGAGTTATTGGCGCCTACCGCATCCGCGACTTTTGCTGAAGAAGGGGCATCTGTTTTTGAAAATAACAGCAGCAATGCCAAAATGACCGCGCATCCGGAGCCTAACCAAAAGACAAATTGGTTATTGATGGTGAACATAATGCCGGCAATCGAGGCGCACAGCGCCCAGCCCACGCACCCAAACATGCGCGCGCGACCAAATTCAAAGTTGCTTCGGCGGCTGGCTTTTTCAATATAGGCTTCAATCGCCGGAGCGCCGGCATTGTAAATAAAGCCAAGGTAAATCCCACCGACAATTGAACCCAGTAAAATATTAACTTGTAATAACGGACCAAAAACGTAAATAAAGAACGGGGCAAACATTACCAGCATGCCGGTAATTACCCACAGTAGATGTTTACGCAGGCCAAGCTTGTCGGATAGTAGTCCGAAAATTGGCTGGAATAACAAAGAAAACAGTGAGATACAAGCGAAGATGATGCCGGTATCGCCTTTGCTGATATGGTTTACCTCGTGTAACCAGATAGGGAAGAAGGGGAAATACGCGCCCATAATAAAAAAGTAAAAGAAGAAGAAAAAGCCGAACATCCAAAAGTTAGTGTTTTTTAAATAATACATAACAGACTTCCTATAAATGCGGGCAGGTTTGGGCCTGCCCAACTTATATTATTATTTTTGGCCCCAGACGAACTGGAAGTGGTAGCGTCCGGCGCTCAGCAGAAATTCCGGCGACACGGAAGGGCTCCACGAATCATCGCCGCCAACGCCCATATGGAAGCCATCAATATTGAGCCAGGTGCCCGCCTCAGGTTGCAGCAAATGGCGGTGGCTGGTTGCCATCAGTTGCTGCTGGCTAAAGCGGCTGATGTTGAACAGGAAGTCCCCACGCCACTGGTGCGCGCCGTAGTGCAGTTCGCGCGTGCCGCAGCGCAGACCGTTTTCACTTGGGAAAACATACGGGGTGTACATCTCATCAAGCGACAGATCCCAGCGATCAAAACAGGCGGCGCCCAGACGGTCCGGGTAGTTCTCATGTGGACCGAGACCTAACCAGTTCACTCGCTCTGCGATCTGCACTAACTGGCAGCTCAGGCCGATGCGGGCCGGATGCGGCGTACCGCTGGCAACGTCGACATCCACCGTTATCTGCATTTCACCCTTGCCGTCAATGCGGTAGCTTTTTCGGCTGATGAACAGCGTTTCGCCCTGATACTGCCACGCATGTTCAGTGGTGATCAGTACCGCATCGCTCAGCGTATTGGCAGCACAGTGCAGTAACGTTGCTTCAGCCTGATAGTGACCGGCGGCCTTCCAGCGTTCGACCCAGGCGTTCGGGTCGATGCGGGTTGACTCGCTCACGCCGATGTCGTTGTCCAGCGGGGCGCGGGTGAACTGGTCAGTAAGCGGAGTTAACAGTTGGGCTGAATCGCCAATCCAGTACTGTGTCAGCAGGCCAGACTGACGGTCGAATTGCCAGCGCTTGTTGTCGTTCTCAACGGTAAAGACGTTTTCGCTCACATTGAGCTGTGGCGCGGTGCGGGCAGACGGCAGTTGCGTCAGGCTGAGCTTCTCTTGAAGCTTCCATTGCTGCCAGGCGCTGATGTGCCCGGCGTCTGACCACGCGGTTGCCTGAGGTTGTTCTACGCGTACCGTCAGCCACAGCTGACCTGCGGTTTCCGGCATCGGGACATCTGGCAGGGTAATCACCTGGCGACCCTGTGGAGCGATATCCAGAACGATTTCTCCGGCGGCCAGCGGGTTGCCGTCCTGGGCAATAGACCAGTGCAGAACTTCGTTATCGCTGCGGCGGAACAGATATTCGCTGGTCACTTCAATCTGGCGTTCAGTGCCCGGCAGTAACGTGAACTGGAAAAACTGCTGTTCATGTTTGGCCTCGTATAACGCCGGGTGTGGGGTGCGATCGGCGAACACCAGCCCGTTCATGCAAAACTGACGATCGTTAGGTGTGTCGCCAAAATCGCCACCGTAGGCTGACCATGCTTTGCCGTTCTCATCATATTTGGTTAGCGACTGATCCACCCAGTCCCAGACAAATCCGCCCTGCAGGCGCGGATACTGACGGAATGCTTGCCAGTATTTGGCGAAGCCACCGAAACTGTTGCCCATGGCGTGGGCATATTCACAAAGGATCAGCGGACGCTGCTCGCCGGGCATCGACAGCCACTTTTTAATCGACCATTTGGGGACGGCGGGGAAGGGCTGATCTTGATCGACGCGGGCGTACATCGGGCAAATAATATCGGTCGCTGCGGTATTTGCGCCGCCGCCTTCATATTGTACCGGGCGTGACGGGTCTTCTGATTTTATCCAGCGGTAGAGCGCGTCGTGATTGACGCCATGGCCGGATTCATTGCCCAGAGACCAGATGATAATGCTCGGATGGTTGCGATCGCGCTGCACCATGCGCGTGACGCGCTGGCTCACGGCAGGCAACCATGCGGGATCGTCGGTGAGGCGATTCATCGGCACCATGCCGTGGGTTTCAATATTGGCTTCGTCGACGACATACAGGCCGTAACGATCGCACAGGGTGTACCACAGCGAGTGATTTGGGTAATGGGAGCAGCGCACGGCATTGAAATTATTCTGCTTCATCAGGATGATGTCTTGCACCATCGTCGCCTCATCCATCACCTGACCGTTGATCGGATGGTGCTCATGGCGGTTGGTACCGCGAATCAACAGCGGCTTACCATTGAGTAACAGCAGTCCGTTTTCAATGCAAACCTGACGAAAGCCGACGTCACAGGCCTCCGCTTCTATCAGCGCTCCGTCCGCGGTGCGCAGCTGCACAACGGCGCGGTACAGATTGGGCGTTTCGGCACTCCACAGAGCCGGTTTTTCGACGTTCAGACACAGAGTCACCCGGTCATGATAAGCACCGCGTTCATCAATAATCTCACTGCCGAGTGGGGAATTCGTTTCGGCTGTGAGCGTTTCTCCCTCCCACAATTGCAGGGCTACGCGTAAATCTTCGCTCTCGTTGCCCGCTACTCTGACTTCCACTGCCAGCATGGCGCGGCTGAAGTCGTCGTTAAACCGGGTATTAATGCGCAGGTCGCGAATTTGCGTTGTGGGCTTATGCAGCAAAGATACGTCGCGAAAAATACCGCTCATGCGCCACATATCCTGGTCTTCCAGATAGCTGCCATCGCTCCAGCGCAGCACCATCACCGCCAGACGGTTTTCGCCATGCTGCAGATAATCGCTAAGATCGAATTCAGATGGCAGGCGGCTGTCCTGTCCGTAGCCGACCCAGCGGCCGTTGCACCACAAATGAAATGCGGAGTTCACGCCGTCAAAAATAATGCGCGTCTGACCCTCATCTAACCAGGCATCGTCAATATGAAATGTGAGCGAGTAACATCCCGTCGGGTTCTGTGCCGGAACGTACGGAGGGTTAACCGGGATTGGGTAGGTGACGTTGGTATAAATTGGCGCATCGTAACCGTCCATCTGCCAGTTCGAGGGGACGTTGACAGTATCAGCTTGTGGCAGATCGCTTGTAAGCCAGCTTTCCGGCACAGCCTCCGGCGCGGCAAACCAGGCAAATTGCCACCGGCCATTCAGCGAGCGTAACTGACTTGAACGCTGATTCGTACGTGCGTCATCTGCTGAACGCCAGCTACAGAACGGTGGATGCGCCTCCAGGCGGTTGAGCTGCGTGACGCCGGGATTTTCCCAGTCACGGCGGGCCAGAACAGCGGAGAGTGAATCTGTGTTCAGGTTCATAACGGTATCCTGTTTGAATTTGTTATTCGCTCACAATTTCAATCAAAATACGGATAAGCGATCCCAACTGTAAAGGCTGGGGCGTTCAATGAGTGAACTCACTCACACAATTGTTGTGCGTTCACAATTTGGGGGCGAGCTGAGAAGCTTGCCGCGCGAGCTGGATCAATGAATCGGCCAGCGCCTGGGGAGAGATAGTTTGCGTATTGGGTGGCAGAACCGTTTTGCGCTTAACCAGGGTGACGGGCAGCAGTTGGTTGCCCACGGTTGATTCGCCACGGGGAAGTTGCAGCAGCCTGTCGACGCTGGTTTCACCCAATAACGGAAAATCCTGCCTGATGGTGGTCAGCGGTGGAATGTAGCAGGCGCTGTCTTCGGTATCATCGTAGCCAATCACCGAGATATCTACCGCCACCCGCAGACCGAACTCGCTGATTGCGCGCATCGCGCCCAGCGCCATTTGATCGTTAGCGACCAGCATGGCGGTAGGGAGGTTACCGTTATTCAGCATATGCATCGTTTGCTGAAAACCAGACATCGCGCTCCAGTCGCCTTCCAGCTCCACAACGGGTTGTAGCTGGTAATGTGCCAGATACTTGTGCCAGCCCGAACGGCGAAGCCTTGCCGAAACGGAAGTGTGCGGCCCGCTCAGCAGGGCGATACGCTGATGTCCGTACTGCACCAGATGTTCAACGCCGAGGCGCGCGCCGTCGTCATGCGAGAAAATCACGCTGTTAATTGGCGTCAGGTCAGAGACATCGAGAAACAGCACCGGCACCGTACCGCAGGCGGCGGCCACGGCAATGGCGTCTTCTTCATCCAGCGGATAGTTGATGATAAGCCCGGTTACGCGCTGAGAAAGCAGGTTGTGGACCGCGGCTTTACATGCCTCAACGCCGCTGCGCTCGACCATGGCGATCACCACGCTGGCACCGGACTGGTCGGCACGGGATTTTATGGCGGCAACGATTTGTGAGGGGGCATGCAGGGCAAGGTTCGCCGTCACAACGCCAATCAGCGGCGTCTGTTTGCCAGCCAGCTGCTGTGCGACGCGGTTAGGGATGTAATTGAGTTCCGCCATCGCGGCCTCAACTTTTTGTAGGGTTTTTGCGGAAACGTGGCTGGCCTGATTAACGACGCGCGAGACGGTCTGGTAAGAGACACCTGCATGGTCTGCCACATCGTATAGCGTTACCGGTTTCACGTTTATCACCCCTGTCATGACGTTATCTGCGCGCTATGATGCCACAGCGGGACGGTTTTGGGGGATTTACGCATAGGTTCTGCGAGGCGCATTCCAGGGTTGCGGATCGTGTGCTGGAGCATTTATCGTCGTTCTTCTTAACAGAAGAAAAAAGTGAGGACATTGTGAGCGACTCTGCGGCAAATAATATTCTGTCCATCTACCGACGTCATGCGGATGCCTTTGCCAGCCAGCGCTCGCGCACCTTGTTCGAGAAAAGCTGGCTCGATAAATTCATTTCCGTGATGGGCGGGCAGGGCAGCATTGTGGATATTGGCTGCGGCAACGGTCAGCCGATTGCCGGTTATTTTATCCAGCAAGGTTTTCAGCTTACCGGCGTTGATGGTTCCCCGGCGATGCTGGCGCGGGCCCGAAACACTTTTCCCGCACAGCGCTGGCTGGAGCAGGATATGCGCGAACTGGCACTCAATGAGACTTTCGATGGTCTGATCGCCTGGGACAGTTTTTTCCATTTAACTCAGCAGGACCAGCAAAAGATGTTCCCGATTTTTGACCGCCTCAGCCATCCCGGCAGCGCGCTGATGTTTACCAGCGGTACGGACAATGGCATCGCGATGGGGCAATTTGAGGGTGAGCCGCTGTTTCACGCCAGCCTCGCGCCGGACGAATACCGCGCATTGCTGTCAGCGCATGGCTTTGCGGTAGTCGAGATGGTGATGGAAGATCCGCACTGCGCCGGGCACACTGTCTGGCTGGCGCAAAAAAGAGGCTAATCGCCGCGAAAGGTTTTACGCCATTCAGCCGGGCTAACACCAAAGTGGGATTTAAAATGCTGACGCCAGGTGACGGGCGACTGAAAACCAACCTGTTCTGCAATGCGTTCAACGGGTAACTGGCTGGACTCCAGCAACGTCTGGCTACGGCGCAGGCGCTCGGCAATCAACCATTCGGCTACGCTTGACCCGGTGGCCTTCATAAAATGACGAGTGAGGGTACGACGGCTCATCATCACTCGCTGCGCCAGCTCGTCGAGATTATGCGGTTCGTGGAGATGCTGGCGCAAATAGTCGAGCAGGGCGTTGATGCGCTGATCCTGGGTATTTTTCGCTACCGGTTGTTCGATAAACTGTGCCTGGCCGCCCTCGCGATGTGGCGGCACAATCATCCGTCGGGCAATCTGATTCGCCACCGTGCTGCCAAAACGCTGGCGGATGACGTACAGGCAGCAATCCAGCGCGGCGGCGGTCCCTGCCGAGGTAATAATACCGTCGTCATCCACGTATAGCGCGTTGATATCCAGACGGGCCGCCGGAAAGCGCGCCTGAAAATCCTGCTCGAACTCCCAGTGCGTAGCTGCCCGTTTGCCATCCAGCAGACCGGCATAGCCGAGAACAAACGCGCCCAGACATAACCCAACAATTTGCGCGCCGTTTTGTCGTGCGCGGTTGAGCGCATCAAGCAGGCTTTGTGGTGGTCGATGTGCCGTGGTACCCCACCAGGGGATCACTACAATGTCGGCGGCCTCAACTGCTTCATAGCCGTAGGCTGCGGTAATGGCGAAGCCATCCTGCGAGGAAACTATGCCCGGCTGTTCGGCGCACAGTTGCACCTCAAAGCGCTTTTTCGACGCCACTTTGTCACTGAAAATAATGCACGGCACTGAGAAGTGAAACGGGCTGAAATCTTCCACGGCGACAATGGCGACGTTAAGCGGTTGCATACGATTCCTCTGTGGAGTTTAAAACGTCAGGGTTTCGCCATCTTCCGGCACGTTAATGAATTGCGCAATCTGGTTGTCGCGGGCGTACTCTTTCAAGGCCGCGCGGGTCAGCAGACAGTGGTTAATCGCCTCCATGTGGGTCGCCACAATTTGTGCCTCAGGTAGTACGAAGTGGGTTTTTAGCACATCTTCCGCGCCCATGATAATTGGGCCAAACCCGATAACGTGGGCAAAGCCTGCGTTCAGAATGACCACGCCTGGTTGAAAAGTCCGCATGTTGGTTTCCACCTCGTCGCGCCAAATGGTGTCCCCGACCAGATACAGCGTTTTTTCCGCCGGATGCTGGAAGATAACCCCGCAGGCATCACCCAGACGCTCAGCCATTTGCGGGATGGCGTAAGCGCGATCCGAACCGTGCTGGCCGCCGGTTTTACGCAGGGTGATATCACCAAGCGCGGTGTTTTGCGTCAGTACGGTCAGTTGCGTGAAACCTTGTTCCCGCAGTACCTGCGCATCGCGATCGTTTTGCACATAAATCGGTTTGTCTTTCGGCACGACACGAGCCGCTGCTTCATCCCAGTGGTCTTCATGCAGATGGGGCACGATCAGCGCATCAACGTTGAGCAGCGTGTCGATATCGACAGGCAGATCAACGGTCGGGTTGCGGATCTCGGCGCGAGCCGTTCCGGCAAAGCCCGGATAAGTACCTTTATCCGCCAGCATCGGATCAATCAGAAAAGTTTTACCGCCAAAGGTGATGTGCTGCGTGGCGTTACGGATTTGTGTGATGTTCATGATGTTTGCTCCACGTGTTGGATCAGTGGTGTCATCGTAGAGTGTTGTCCAGAAGATGAATGTGGGCAAATGGGCGACTAGCGATGGGATTGGGCCAATAGCAGATTACATATATCAATTATGTAATTAAAGTAATTTAATATTTCCTTTGTGACTCGTTATTTAATTTGCTGCCATTATATCGAAATGAATAAGAGTGCTGTTACTTAAATACGGAAAAATTTATTAAATACGAAGCGGTGCCAGAAAACATTATTGATATATGTAATGCATAGTGACCAATAAAACAGATCGCGAACCATGAAATAAGAATGCTATCATTCACATCAGACGCGGCAGGCAACTGCTGGCACACGCATATCCCCCGGAGCAACTGATGAACAACGACATTCCGCTTAAATATTATGATATCGCCGACGAGTACGCGACCGAGGCCGCAAAGCCGGTGAGCGACACAGAACGTGACGCGCTGGCGCACTACTTCCAGCAGTTGATTACCCGTTTGATGAACAACGAAGAGATCAGCGAAGAAGCGCAGCAGGAGATGGCAACCGTGGCCGGTGTCGACGCTCAGCGTATCGATGATATCGCGGAGTTCCTCAATCGTTGGGGTAACGAGTAGCCAAAGGTATGGCCTGTGTTTTACACTGCGCGCAAATTGAGTAGGTATACTCTACGAGTAATAGGTTTAATCAGGCGGAAACAGCAATGAACGGAACAATCACAACGTGGTTTAAAGATAAAGGCTTTGGATTTATCAAAGATGAAAACGGCGACAATCGCTATTTTCATGTGATTAAGGTTGCTAATCCTGAGCTGATCAAGAAAGACGCGGCGGTGACTTTTGAGCCCACCACCAATAACAAAGGCTTGTCTGCCTACGCGGTAAAAGTCATACCAGACAGCAAGTACATCTATATCGCAGGCGAGCGTCTGAAGCTCACCTCGATCAAGTCATTTCTGGTCTACAGCGAAGAAGTCCCTGCCGAGACCCGTATCGACAAAGAAAATGCAGTGCTGTCTGTCGGCGTGCTGATGAACAGCATCCGACCAAAATCAGACGTGAAGCCTGGTGAAATGCGCACGCTGAAAAAGCTGGCTATCACCACCTTTCAGGGCACGACGCTGATTTTCTCTGAAGATGAAATCGACATTGACGAGACGGTGAAACTGCTTAAGGTCTGAAGCCCTTCAGACTGAATAAAAACCGGAACGCTGCTCTTTTCAGGAGCGGGGTTTCGGTTTTTTTATATTCAGTATGTGATTGCTGTGAGTCTGGAGTAGATATGCGGCGGGTCTGGGCTTCTTTGTTAAACTGTCATTAGCCCGAGGATAAAGGATCGTATTCCCACTGTGATTCGTCATTGTAAATTGTACCATCATCATCCATTACCTGGGCGTTGAGGCTTTTTGCAATCCCCAACATCTTTCTGTAAAGATATGTGTCTGGCCATTTTGTATAAATATTACCTGCGCTCCAGTCAAGCCATGGCTCTGCGTATAACGAGGGGCCTGACCACAAGGCGTGATAATCGCCATTTATAATATATCTGCTTAATTCATTATCGCTATTAATGTAGTGAAGCCATTCATCAGATGTTATCTGCGCATCATCATTATCTGCCCAAAATTCAGCTCTTGTTATATGAAACTCAACACCCATGACATCTCCTTTAATGATAAAATAATCTGTATAAACTAATATAGCGCCTTATGACAACCCACTGCTAAACATCAGCGCTCCTGAAAGAGGCATTGAAATCCGGCTACTTTAACTTCCCTCTTAACCCTCTATAGACATCCAGCACCTAAGGATTTAGATAATCTGGCAAGAGTGAAAGAATGCATTGCGACATATGTAAGAAAATTTCTTCAGCATCTTAAAAATTCTTAATAATTCCAAATATCAACTAAATTTGGTAGTTACTTATAGCCGCTTTGACCCTACAAGCTATTGTAAAAAAATACTAGTAAAGTAACATAGGAAGCAATCTACGTGGATGGTTATATTTAGCTTGAAACAGAATTCATATTACAACTATTCATCTATCAAGTTCAGAATATTAGGGTGATAATTACAAATGGCAAGGAATAACAAACAAAGACCTCCTCGTTCCAACACATCCAAAAAGAATTCTAAGGATAAGACTGTTCGTATACCATTTCACAAAAAAATTAATGGTTTTATTTTATGGCTTGCAGCTACTGGTTTGCTTGCATTCCTTGGCAACTATATTTTCGATTTTTTGACAGGGGATGTACAAGTTAAATATGTTAAATCCTCGGGTAGGAATTATGAATTTAACTTAACGAATAAAAGTTCGACCGATCAGGTTATAGAACAGTTCAGAATAGTCCCTGATCTGACACAAAAAGTAATATATCGGATTACTAAAGACGTCACGGGAGTGTTCACTAAAAATGGTGTTTCAATACCCGGCGGAAATACATCCTCTATGCCTGCATATGAGTATAAGGAAATGAATGGCTACATATTGGATGCCAGGTCTGAAGTGAATTTTCTTGTTCCTCCATTGGTAGCGAGAGATTATGCAGAACCTGAATATGCTGTGGTATTTGCAGAATATAAAACCAAATCAAATAATAAATATATGGAAAAGCTTGAATCTGTATTAATAAAGTTAAATGTTAGAGATGGAGTTAAACGTCAAAAATATCTAATTGTTAATAATTTCTGGACTCCCATCAGTAATGATAATCTTGTCGATGCTATTAGAATAGCTTGTCGAGATGATGATTTGTTTGCAAGATCTGATGAATGCAGAAATTATATAAATAATTGAATTTATTGTAAAAAACTTGACATGAATATAGGCTTGATTGTCTATGCAACCAGAGCTGATTATATATTTTGGGATGTTATGGGAAACTTAATATTTATTGTGTATGAAGATCTTCAGGATGAACCTTCGACTGAAGAAATAATAACGACGTTAATTTCCGAAGGGGAAGAAATACCGCTTGAAAATACAGTGAAGAAGGGTAAGTCATTTTCGTCTTCTAAGAGTGGAGGTGAACCAGAAAATAGTGACCGTAAAATGATAAATCCCCTGGTGGCAAATATTGCTCTTGAGATGGCTGCAAGATTACTGCCTTTGCCTGTGGCAGTTCTTGTTAATGCAGCCCCTGCCGCCTATTCTTTATATCAATTATTTTCGAAAAAAGATGAAGAAGATGTTTCCGTTGCCAGCTTGAGACAGTCTGCGAGTTCATTTGATAAATATTTAAAACGTATAAGTATGTCCATAGAAACGGCCATCGGGGCAAATTATCGTTTTCAACCTGGCCATCCGCAGATAAACCAGGCTTACATCAGACACCCTCTGTCAGAGGATAATGAGTCTAAAAAGGATCTCTATATTCTCAGTGATAGCTTAGATGATATCCTACTTCAGGAACGAGAAGCTGAGATGATCAGGGTCTTTGTAAATCTGGGGGCGACGAAAATAGAGTTTCGCAAGGAAAATAAGTCGAATTTATTAAGTGCTGCGAAAGCAGAAATAGACGCGGAACTTCCTGTTAGTTCAGTTGAGGCTAACATAAGTTTAAAATCAGCTACGACGAATATCGGTAGTGATAAACGAGTAATTACTTTAGCGGGGCGCGAATGGGTAAAAGGTATGACTCTGGAACGAAAAGAATTCAGTTGGTTACCGTATGAACCATCATGGGAAAGCATTGTATTTGCCAGAGAAATAGGTGGCTGCTTAAGTGCGGAACTGGAACTGAAAAAGAAGAGTGTATTTTCCTCAAACAAAGAGAGTCGTTTAGGATTTGGCATGAATGGGTTTAAAGGCTCAGCTGGCGCGAGTGTGGATCTCAATCGAGAGCAAGATGAAAACTATACGGTTTATGTCGAATTTAATCAGCCTGTGTAATGTATCGTTGTGATTTTAATCCCAATGGCAATCCTCGAATGTTTCAACGATGATTGCCGTTTATGTACCAATTGCAGCGTAAACGAACCAGAAATGACCTCAAGCTGATCTTCGTACCAACCCATATCCTGCGCGGATTCTCACCGCCAACAACTGTGATCCACTTCACCTCCCGGCCACCAAAATCTCCTGCGACTCGACGCCGTCCTCTATCTGTTTCGCCACCTTTTGTAAGGCCGGAAGATGCTTTTCCGCAGCCTGTTCGATGGTCATGGCGCTGGCCATATACACCAGATTCAGGCAGCCGATCACCCGCTGTTCGCTACGGATGGGGACGGCGATGGAGGCGATTTTTTCCTCCTGGTCCCAGCCGCGAAAGTTCTGACCAAAACCGTCTTTTCGCGCCCGGGTTAAAATGGCATTGAGCTTCAGCGGTTCGCGCGCAAGCTGGAACGCTTCTCCTGGTCGGGAGGCCAGCATTTCAATCAGTTCCTGACGTTCATTCTCCGGACAGAATGCCAGCCAGGTCAGGCCGGATGCGGTTTTCAGCAATGGCAAACGACGCCCGACCATCGCCCGGTGAAACGACAGGCGGCTGAAGCGGTGGGTTGTTTCACGTACCACCATCGCGTCCACATCCAGCGTGGAAACGTCGGTCGGCCAGATGACCTCGCGCAGCAAATCCCCCAGCAGCGGGGCGGCGAGTGCGGAAATCCACTGCTCGTCACGAAATCCCTCGCTGAGCTGGCGGACTTTAATGGTTAAGCGAAAGCTGTCATCGGACAGGCTGCGCCGAACGTAACCCTCATCTTGCAGGGTTTCCAGCAGCCGTCTGACCGTGGTGCGATGCAGGCCGCTTAACTCAGCAAGTAAGCCAACACTGGCCCCACCATCGAGCCGGTTTAACATATTTAATAACATTAATCCGCGCGTTAATCCGCGTACGGTTTTGTACTCAGTGCTCTCGTCATTTTTCATATTCATTGACAAATCTACAGGTAAAACAACGTTGTGCACTTAGTGCACATCCAGGCATGTTTTGATTGTAGCGCAAAAACTCACTCCTATACTGACCGCACAACAAAAAATTATTCACATATTTTTAACAAAACTGATTGCGCCTCACCAGGGTCCGCAATTGCGTTTTGTCCGAGTCGTGAGGTTCTGAAATGACAACAAAAAACCCGGATATCCAACCCGCTGTGCAGCACACCGTTCAGGTCGCGATTGCTGGTGCCGGCCCGGTGGGGCTAATGATGGCCAACTATCTTGGCCAGATGGGCATTGACGTGCTGGTGGTGGAGAAGCTCGACACGCTGATCGACTATCCCCGAGCCATCGGCATTGACGATGAAGCGTTGCGCACCATGCAGTCTGTGGGGCTGGTCGAGCGCGTTTTGCCGCACACCACGCCGTGGCACGCGATGCGCTTTCTCACGCCGAAAGGCCGCTGCTTTGCTGATATCCAGCCGATGACCGACGAATTTGGCTGGTCGCGCCGCAATGCGTTTATTCAACCACAGGTGGATGCGGTGATGTTGGAAGGGCTGTCGCGTTTTCCCAACGTGCGCTGCCTGTTCTCCCGCGAACTGGAAGCCTTTAGCCAACAGAACGGTGAAGTAACGCTGAATCTGAAAGCTCCGGACGGCCAGCGCGAAACGGTGAAGGCCCAGTGGCTGGTGGCATGCGACGGCGGCAGCAGCAACGTCAGACGCTCGCTGAATGTGCCGTTTGAAGGCAAAACCGCGCCGAATCAGTGGATTGTGGTGGATATTGCCAACGATCCGCTCAGCACACCGCATGTGTATCTGTGCTGCGATCCGGTGCGCCCGTATGTCTCCGCTGCGCTGCCGCACGCGGTGCGTCGCTTTGAATTTATGGTGATGCCGGGGGAAACCGAAGCGCAGCTCAGTGAACCGCAGAATATGCGTCAGCTTTTGAGCAAAGTGCTGCCGAACCCGGACAACGTTGAGCTGATCCGCCAGCGCGTGTATACCCATAACGCCCGTCTGGCCGAACGTTTTCGCATTGACCGCGTGCTGCTGGCGGGCGATGCGGCGCACATTATGCCGGTCTGGCAGGGGCAGGGGTACAACAGCGGCATGCGCGATGCTTTCAATCTGGCGTGGAAACTGGCGCTGGTCATTAAGGGCAAAGCCGGTGATGCGCTGCTGGATACCTACCAGCAGGAACGCCGCGACCACGCCAAAGCAATGATCGATCTCTCCGTGACCGCTGGCAACGTGCTGGCGCCGCCAAAACGCTGGCACGGTGCGGTGCGCGACGGGGTTTCCTGGCTGCTGAATTATATTCCGCCGGTCAAACGCTACTTCCTCGAAATGCGCTTTAAGCCGATGCCGCAATACCATGTTGGAGCACTGGTGCGTGAGGGTGACGCGAGAACGTCTCCGGTCGGCAAGATGTTTATCCAGCCGAAGGTGACGCTGGAATCGGGCGAAGTGACGCTGCTCGACAACGTTATTGGACCGAATTTCGCGGTGATTGGCTGGGGCTGTAACCCGCTATGGGGCATGAGCGAGCCACAGATCCAACAATGGCAGGCGCTGGGGACGCGTTTTATCCAGGTCGTGCCGGATACACAGATACATACCGATCAGGATAACCACGACGGCGTTACCCGCATTGGTGATACGCAAAACCGCCTGCGCGCGTGGTTTGCCCAGCATAACGCCGCACTGGTGGTAATGCGCCCGGACCGCTTCGTGGCCGCCATCGCCATTCCGCAAACCCTGGGCAGCACCCTGAATAAACTGGCGTCGGTGATGACGCTTACCCGCGCTACTGCCGATATTCCTGTTGAAAAGGTTGCCTGATATGCACGCTTATCTTCACTGTCTTTCCCACTCGCCGTTGGTGGGCTATGTCGACCCGGCTCAGGCTGTGCTTGATGAGGTTAACGGCGTGATCGCCAGCGCCCGGGCGCGTATTGCGGCGTTCGACCCGGAACTGGTAGTGCTGTTTGCCCCCGATCACTACAACGGTTTTTTCTACGACGTGATGCCGCCGTTCTGTTTAGGCGTGGGAGCCACGGCGATCGGCGATTTCGGCAGCGCGGCGGGGGAACTGCCGGTGCCGACAGATCTCGCTGAAGCCTGCGCCCACGCGGTGATGAAAAGCGGCATCGATCTTGCCGTGTCCTACAACATGCAGGTCGATCACGGCTTCGCGCAGCCGCTGGAGTTTTTGCTCGGCGGTCTGGATAAGGTGCCGGTGTTGCCGGTGTTTATTAACGGCGTCGCCACGCCGCTGCCGGGCTTTCAGCGTACTCGCATGCTCGGGGAAGCGATTGGCCGTTTCGCCAGCTCGCTGAATAAGCGCGTGCTGTTTTTAGGCTCCGGTGGTCTATCGCATCAACCGCCGGTCCCGGAGCTGGCGAAGGCTGATGCCCATATGCGTGACCGCCTGCTCGGCAGCGGCAAACAGTTACCTGAAAACGAGCGCGAGCTGCGCCAGCAGCGGGTGATCAGCGCCGCCGAGAAGTTCGTGGTCGATCAAAACACGCTGCACCCGCTGAACCCTGTCTGGGATAACCGCTTTATGAGCCTGCTTGAGCAGGGGCGTTTGCAGGAGCTGGACGCGGTCAGTAACGAAGAGCTGTCCGCGATGGCGGGCAAATCAACGCACGAAGTTAAAACCTGGGTTGCCGCCTTTGCCGCCATTTCTGCCTTTGGCAACTGGCGCAGCGAAGGTCGTTATTACCGCCCGATCCCGGAGTGGATCGCCGGATTCGGCTCTCTGAGTGCCACTACGCAGAACTAAAACAGAACTGAATATGCAGGAGAACATCATGACTTATCAACCGCAAACCGAAGCCGCTACCAGTCGTTTTCTGGAGGTGCAGGAAGCAGGCGAAACACTACGCGTGCATTTCAATGACTGTGGACAGGGCGAAGAGACCGTCGTGCTGCTGCACGGCTCCGGTCCTGGCGCGACGGGCTGGGCAAACTTCAGCCGCAATATTGATCCGCTGGTACAGGCCGGATACCGGGTGATCCTGCTGGATTGTCCTGGCTGGGGCAAAAGCGATGGGATCGTTAACCGCGGTTCGCGATCTGATCTCAACGCTCGCATCCTGAAAAGCGTTGTCGATCAATTGGATATTCAAACAGTCCACCTGCTGGGTAACTCGATGGGCGGTCACAGTGCTGTGGCGTTTGCCCTGAGCTGGCCGGAGCGCGTGGGCAAACTGGTGCTAATGGGCGGTGGAACGGGCGGCATGAGTCTGTTTACCCCGATGCCGACCGAAGGTATCAAGCGCCTGAATCAGCTGTACCGCGAGCCGACCATCGAGAACCTGAAGCTGATGATGGAGATCTTTGTCTTCGACACCAGCGACCTGACCGAGGCGTTGTTTGAGGCACGCCTGAATAACATGCTGTCGCGTCGCGATCACCTGGAAAACTTTGTCCAGAGTCTGGAGACCAACCCGAAACAGTTCCCGGATTTCAGCCCTCGTCTGGGTGAAATCAAAGCCCAGACCCTGATTGTCTGGGGACGCAATGACCGCTTTGTGCCGATGGATGCCGGTCTGCGCCTGCTCTCCGGAATTGCCGGTTCTGAGCTGCATATCTACCGCGACTGCGGGCACTGGGCGCAGTGGGAGCATGCGGATGCCTTTAACCAGTTGGTGCTGAACTTCCTCGCACGCCCTTAAGGAACGGACATGACGAATCATAATCTTGAGCAGCTGGCCGCCGATTTACGTCAGGCTGAAGAAAAAGGGGAAGCTATCGCCCCACTGCGTGAATTGATTGGTGTGGACAACGGCGAAGCGGCCTACGCCATTCAACGCATCAACGTGCAGTATGAAGTGGCGCGCGGGCGTCGCGTGGTCGGGCGCAAAGTAGGGCTGACACACCCGAAAGTGCAGCAGCAGCTTGGCGTCGATCAGCCGGACTTCGGTACGCTGTTTGCCGACATGTGCTACGGCGATAACGACACCATTGCGTTTGAGCGCGTGCTGCAACCGCGTATTGAAGCGGAAATCGCGCTGGTGCTGAACCGCGATCTGCCCAATGCCGACACTACTTTTGACGAGCTGTATAACGCCATCGAGTGGGTGCTGCCCGCGCTGGAAGTGGTCGGCAGCCGTATCCGTGACTGGTCAATCAAGTTTGTTGATACCGTGGCGGATAACGCCTCCTGCGGGGTGTATGTGGTCGGCGGCCCGGCACAGCGTCCGGCAGGATTAGATCTGAAAAACTGCGCGATGAAAATGACGCGCAACAACGAAGAGGTTTCCAGCGGACGCGGCAGCGAATGCCTGGGACATCCGATCAACGCCGCCGTCTGGCTGGCGCGCAAAATGGCCAGCCTCGGCGAGCCGCTACGTGCCGGAGATATCATTCTCACCGGTGCGTTAGGCCCGATGGTGGCGGTGAATGCGGGCGATCGTTTCGAGGCCCATATCGACGGTATTGGTTCAGTTGCCGCCACTTTTTCAGCGGCGGTTACAAGAGGAAGTCAGTCATGAGTAAGCGTAAAGTCGCCATTATCGGCTCCGGCAACATCGGTACCGATTTGATGATAAAAATTCTGCGTCACGGGAAGCATCTGGAAATGGCGGTGATGGTCGGTATCGATCCAGATTCTGATGGTCTGGCGCGTGCCCGACGCATGGGCGTTGCCACCACCCATGAAGGGGTGACAGGGCTTATCGCCATGCCGGAATTCGCCGACATCGACATTGTTTTTGATGCCACCAGCGCAGGCGCGCATGTGAAGAACGACGCCGCGCTGCGCGCCGTTAAACCAGCGATCCGCCTGATCGACCTGACGCCCGCGGCAATCGGCCCGTACTGCGTGCCTGTGGTGAATCTGGAGGCCAACGTTGATCAGCAGAACGTTAATATGGTGACCTGCGGCGGGCAGGCGACTATCCCGATGGTGGCGGCAGTTTCTCGCGTGGCAAAAGTCCATTACGCCGAAATTATCGCCTCGATAGCCAGTAAATCTGCGGGTCCAGGCACGCGCGCTAATATCGATGAGTTTACCGAAACCACCTCGAAGGCGATTGAAGTGGTTGGCGGCGCGGCAAAAGGTAAAGCGATTATCGTCCTTAATCCAGCCGAGCCGCCGCTGATGATGCGCGACACGGTGTATGTGCTGAGCGAAGCGGCCTCTGAGGTTGAAGTTGAAGCATCGATTAATGAGATGGCGGCGGCGGTGCAGGCGTACGTGCCGGGCTATCGTCTGAAACAGCGTGTCCAGTTTGAAGTCATCCCGCAGGATAAACCGGTCAATCTGCCGGGCATCGGCCAGTTCTCCGGGCTGAAAACCGCGGTGTATCTGGAAGTGGAAGGCGCGGCGCACTATTTACCTGCCTATGCGGGCAACCTCGACATTATGACCTCCAGCGCGCTGGCGACCGCTGAGAAAATGGCGCAGTCACTCACTCGTCAGGCAGGAGAAGCAGCATGAACGGTAAAAAACTCTATATCTCTGACGTGACCCTGCGCGACGGCATGCACGCCATTCGTCATCAATATTCGCTGGAAAACGTGCGCCAGATTGCCAAAGCGCTGGACGACGCGAGGGTGGATTCAATTGAAGTGGCGCACGGCGACGGTCTGCAGGGTTCCAGTTTTAACTATGGCTTTGGCGCGCACAGCGACCTGGAGTGGATTGAAGCGGCGGCGGACGTGGTCAAGCACGCCAAGATCGCCACGCTGCTGTTGCCGGGCATCGGCACGATTCATGACCTGAAAAATGCGTATCAGGCTGGGGCGCGCGTCGTACGCGTGGCGACCCACTGCACCGAAGCGGACGTGTCGGCCCAGCATATTCAGTATGCGCGTGAACTGGGCATGGACACCGTCGGCTTTCTGATGATGAGTCATATGACCACGCCGGAAAACCTCGCACAGCAGGCGAAACTGATGGAAAACTACGGTGCGACCTGTATCTATGTGGTCGATTCAGGCGGGGCGATGAACATGTCTGATATCCGTGACCGCTTCCGCGCCCTGAAAGCGGTGCTGAAGCCGGAAACAGAAACCGGGATGCACGCCCACCACAACCTGAGCCTTGGCGTGGCGAACTCGATTGCTGCGGTAGAAGAGGGTTGTGATCGTATCGATGCCAGCCTGGCCGGTATGGGCGCAGGCGCAGGCAACGCGCCGCTGGAGGTGTTTATCGCCGCGGCGGATAAGCTTGGCTGGCAGCACGGCACCGATCTGTATGCGCTGATGGACGCCGCCGACGATCTGGTGCGTCCGCTGCAGGACCGCCCGGTGCGGGTGGACCGCGAAACGCTGGCGCTGGGCTATGCCGGCGTGTACTCCAGCTTCCTGCGCCACTGCGAAGTGGCGGCGGCGCGTTATGGCCTGAGCGCGGTAGATATTCTGGTGGAACTGGGCAAACGCCGGATGGTGGGCGGCCAGGAAGATATGATCGTCGACGTGGCGTTGGATCTGCGCAACAGAAAATAAAAATGATTACGCGGCTGGCAATGTATCAGCCGCGATTCACCTGCATCGTGACCTCAGAGGTACATCTTATGACTACCCGTACCCCCGCATCCTCATCCCGCCTGACGTTGACCGTCGGGCTGTGTTTTTTAGTCGCCCTGATGGAAGGGCTGGATTTACAGGCCGCCGGGATCGCTGCCGTCGGTATCGCCCATGCGTTTGCATTGGATAAAATGCAGATGGGCTGGATCTTCAGCGCGGGCATTCTTGGGCTGCTGCCCGGCGCGCTGGTGGGTGGCATGCTGGCCGATCGCTATGGTCGCAAACGCATTCTTATTGCCTCCGTGGCGCTGTTCGGCCTGTTCTCACTGGCGACGGCGATATCCTGGGATTTCTCATCGCTGGTGTTTGCTCGCCTGATGACCGGTGTTGGGTTGGGGGCGGCGTTGCCGAATCTGATCGCGCTGACTTCTGAGGCGGCGGGCCCGCGTTTTCGTGGTACGGCGGTGAGCCTGATGTACTGCGGTGTGCCGATTGGCGCGGCGCTGGCGGCAGCGCTCGGGTTTAGCGGTCTGGCCTCTGCCTGGCAAACCGTGTTCTGGGTCGGCGGGGTGATCCCGCTGCTGCTGGTTCCGCTGTTAATACGCTGGCTGCCGGAATCACAGGTGTATACCCAACAAACGCAGGTGGCTGCCGCGCCGCTGCGGGCTCTGTTTGCGCCAACCACCGCGACAGCCACGCTGCTGCTGTGGCTGTGCTATTTCTTCACCCTGCTGGTGGTGTATATGCTGATCAACTGGCTGCCGATGCTGCTGGTCGAGCAGGGCTTCCATCCCTCGCAGGCAGCAGGCGTGATGTTTGCTCTGCAAATCGGCGCGGCCAGCGGGACGTTAATTCTCGGGGCGTTGATGGACAAACTGCGTCCGGTGATCATGTCGCTGCTGATCTACACCGGGATGCTGGCATCACTGCTGGCGCTGGGCACGGTATCGTCATTGAGCGGCATGTTGATGGCTGGATTTGTGGCGGGGATGTTTGCCACCGGTGGGCAAAGCGTGTTGTATGCGCTGGCACCGTTGTTTTACAGCACGCAGATCCGCGCCACCGGCGTGGGTACCGCTGTCGCTGTCGGTCGTCTGGGCGCAATGAGTGGTCCGCTGCTGGCAGGGAAAATGTTAGCGCTCGGCACCGGAACGGTAGGGGTGATGGCGGCTTCTGCGCCGGGGATATTGCTGGCAGGGCTGGCGGTATTTATCCTGATGAGCCGCAAATCGCAGATGCCGATCCCTGCCAGCGGTGCTTAAGCGCTCATTCGGTAGTATGAGCAGGGAGATACGGTTCCCACTTCCGGGTGAACGCCAGTCGATGAGGACGTTGCCAGAGTTTACATAAAGCCTGGCAACGGAGGCGTTATGAGCTGGCGGCCCTTTTTGTATTTGATTATTAATCCCCACCCGATATTAAGCGCCCGGCGCGGGCATTTGCGCCTGGTGCAGGGTTGACTTTGCATTCTGTTAACAAACACGGTATAACAAACCTTCTTTGGATGTTTAGATGTCCATACGTTTAGAAGGTTATATGCAAACAACACAACAAAATGCGCCACTGAAGCGCACAATGAAAACGCGTCACCTGATAATGCTCTCCTTAGGCGGCGTGATTGGCACAGGGTTATTCTTCAATACCGGGTACATCATCTCCACCACCGGGGCGGCGGGAACGCTACTGGCCTATCTGATTGGCGCGCTGGTGGTCTGGTTGGTTATGCAGTGTCTGGGCGAGCTGTCGGTCGCGATGCCGGAGACCGGGGCGTTTCACGTTTATGCTGCGCGTTATCTCGGCCCCGCAACGGGATATACCGTGGCCTGGCTCTACTGGCTGACCTGGACTGTAGCGCTGGGTTCGAGTTTTACCGCCGCCGGATTCTGTATGCAGTACTGGTTTCCACAGGTGCCGGTTTGGGTCTGGTGTGTGGTGTTCTGCGCGATTATTTTTGGCCTGAACGTCATCTCCACGCGCTTTTTTGCCGAAGGGGAGTTCTGGTTCTCGCTGGTAAAAGTGGTCACTATCATCGCCTTTATCATCCTCGGCGGGGCGGCGATTTTTGGTTTTATCCCGATGCAGGATGGCTCGCCCGCGCCTGGACTGAGTAATATCACGGCGGAAGGCTGGTTCCCACACGGTGGCTTACCTATCCTGATGACGATGGTGGCGGTGAATTTTGCTTTTTCGGGAACCGAGCTTATCGGTATTGCTGCCGGAGAAACAGAAAACCCGCGCAAGGTCATTCCGGTGGCGATTCGTACCACTATCGCGCGACTGATTATTTTCTTTATCGGCACCGTGTTTGTGCTGGCGGCGCTGATCCCGATGCAGCAGGCGGGCGTGGAGAAAAGCCCGTTTGTGCTGGTGTTTGAGAAGGTGGGTATTCCTTACGCCGCCGATATTTTTAACTTCGTGATCCTGACGGCTATTCTATCCGCGGCGAACTCCGGGCTGTATGCCTCCGGGCGCATGCTGTGGTCGCTGTCGAATGAACGTACGCTACCGGCCTGTTTTGCGCGAGTAACGAAAAACGGCGTGCCGCTGACGGCGCTGTCGGTCAGTATGCTCGGTGGTGTACTGGCGCTGTTTTCCAGCGTGGTGGCCCCGGATACGGTATTTGTCGCGCTGTCGGCAATCTCCGGGTTTGCGGTGGTGGCGGTGTGGCTGAGCATTTGCGCTTCACACTTCGTCTTTCGCCGCCGTCATCTGCAGCAGGGTAAGGCATTGAGTGAATTGCATTATCGCGCGCCGTGGTATCCGCTGGTGCCGGTACTGGGATTTGTGCTGTGCCTGGTGGCTTGTGTCGGGCTGGCATTCGATCCAGCGCAGAGAATTGCGCTGTGGTGCGGGTTACCGTTTGTGGCAGTGTGTTATGGTGCTTATTTCCTTACTCAACCGCGTAAAACCAAACAGGAGCCCGAACATGTCGCAGAATAATCCGTTAAGCGCCATCCTCGATAAACAGGATTTCCTGCTGCTCGATGGTGCGATGGCGACGGAGCTGGAAGCGCGTGGCTGTAACTTAGCCGATAGTCTGTGGTCAGCCAAAGTGCTGGTCGAAAATCCGGAGCTTATCCGCGAAGTCCATCTCGATTACTACCGGGCGGGGGCGCAGTGCGCGATCACCGCCAGCTATCAGGCGACGCCGGCGGGCTTTGCCGCGCGAGATCTGGATGAAGCGCAGTCGAAAGCGCTGATTGGCAAAAGCGTGGAGCTGGCGCGTAAAGCCCGCGAAGCGTATCTGGCAGAGAACCCGCAGGCGGGCACGCTGCTGGTAGCAGGATCGGTCGGGCCTTACGGTGCGTATCTGGCTGATGGTTCTGAATACCGTGGTGATTACCAACGTAGCGCTGAAGAGTTTCAGGCGTTTCACCGCCCGCGCGTGGAAGCCTTGCTGGATGCCGGGGCCGATCTTCTGGCCTGTGAAACCCTGCCAAATTTTGCCGAAATTAGCGCGCTGGCTGAGTTATTGACTGCATATCCGCGTGCGCGGGCGTGGTTCTCATTTACCCTGCGCGACAGCGAGCACCTGAGCGACGGTACGCCGCTGCGTGACGTGGTTGCGTTGCTGGCGGATTATCCGCAGGTGGTGGCGCTAGGTATTAACTGCATTGCGCTGGAAAACACCACCGCTGCGTTGCAGCATTTACACGGTTTAACGGCGCTGCCGCTGGTGGTGTATCCGAACTCGGGCGAGCAGTATGATGCCGTGAGCAAAACCTGGCATCATCACGGTGAGCATTGTTCGCATCTGGCGGATTATCTGCCGCAGTGGCAGGCCGCTGGCGCACGGTTGATTGGCGGGTGCTGTCGCACCACGCCGAAAGATATTGCCGCGCTAAAAGCGCGAAGCTGAGAGTTTATCGTGCCTGCATCGTTCACTGTAGGCCTGATAAGCGCATCAGGCATTGCTGGATGGTGGCATAAGCGCCTTATCCGGCCTACAAAGCCACAAAACGTTATGCTGCATCCGCCAGAACAAACATGCCGTACGGATGGATTTCGAGATAATACTGCTCGCCGACGTCCGGCTGTAAACGCGTAGCGTTGACCTGCAATAAGATCTCCTGCCCGTGCCATTCCACCGTGACTTCATACTGGGGGCCCATATAGGCCACGTGGCGGATCACGCAGCGCTGACTCTCTTCGCCGCGATCGCTGAGCGTGATCGCTTCCGGGCGCACGCCGACCATGCCTTCGCCTTGCGTATCAAAGTGCAGCGGGCGCGGCAGGTGGTAGCCGTAGATATCAACGTATTGGTCACTGAAGGTGGCCGGGAACAGGTTGGCGTCACCCATAAAACTTGCCATAAAGCGCGAGGCGGGCTGGCGGTAAAGATCCTGCGGTGAACCGATCTGCATGATGTGTCCCTTGTTCATCACCAGCACGGTATCGGAAACCGCAAAGGCTTCGCTTTGATCGTGGGTGACGTACAGCGAGGTGATATCAAACTGCTTTTGCAGTTCGCGGATCTTGTCGCGCATGCTGCGACGCAGGTTGGCGTCGAGGTTACTTAACGGCTCATCAAACAGCAGCACTTTCGGCTTGAGGATCAATGCGCGGGCCAGCGCTACGCGCTGCTGCTGACCGCCGGAGATCTGATCGACATAGCGCTCTTCGAATCCTTCCAGATCGACCATCGCCAGTGCCTCTTTGACACGGGCTTTCACCTCAGCGCGGGATACGCCGAGCATCTTCAGACCGTAACCCACGTTCTCTCCCAGCGACATATGCGGGAACAGGGCATAGGACTGAAACACCATACAGATATCACGCTGCTGAATTGAGCGATGGGTGACGTCTTCGCCATCAATGAAAATCTGCCCTTCGCTCGGTTTTTCCAGCCCGGCGACCAGGCGCAAAATGGTGGTTTTGCCACAACCGGACGGGCCGAGCAGCGTCACCATTTGCCCCTGCGGGATGGTGAGGTTGATATTGTCGATTACCGTATTACTGCCAAATCGTTTGGTGACGTTGCGCAGTTCAACGAAATTTTTCTGAGTCATAGTGCGCTCCATTACGCCTGGTTTTTGGCTTTTGAACGGGAGGTACGTGATTCACCGATCAGCCAGTCAAAGATGAAAATAATCGCCAGCATCACCACGATCAGAATGGAACCGTAGGCAATCGCCACACCGTATTCGCCGTCTTCCACGCGGTTAAGGATGTAGGCCGTGGCCACGCGGGTATCCGGCGTGACGAGGAACACGATGGCGCTGACGGTGGTAATGGCGCGCACAAAGCTGTAAATCAGCGCCGAAAGGATCGCCGGGCGTAGCAGCGGCAGCAGGATATGCGTAATGGTACGCAGCGAACCGGCGCGCAGGCTGAGCGAGGCTTCATCCAGTGATTTATCGATCTGGCCTAAGCCCGCGATACCCGCCCGAATACCGACCGGGACGTTACGCATTACCATCGAGATAATGACAATCGCCGCCGTACCAGTGAGGTACACCGGGGCGCTGTTAAAGGCCAGAATGTACGATACGCCCGCGACGGTGCCCGGGACGGCAAAGCACAGCATGGTGGTGAACTCGATGGTCTTCTTGCCCTTAAACTGTTGGCGCACGACTACCCAGGCGATCAGCAGGCCGAAGATGGCGGTGATCGGCGCGGCAATACCGGCGTAGAGCAGGGTGTCGAGCAGTGAAGGCCATGCGCCGTCGCTCATCCCCTGACCGAACAGTTTGGTAAAGTTCGCTAACGTCAGGGTGTAGTCCACGCCCCAGTTAACGGTGAAACTGCCGTAGAAAATGCTGCCGTACAGCAGGGCGTTAAAGGCAATCCACACCGCCAGCAGCGCGACCACGCTCCATACCAGCGTCACAGGTAACGGCTGCACGTCGCCCCGGTAGGATTTACCGGAAACGGTGACGTATGAGCGTTTACCAATCCACATATATTGCACGCAGAACACCAGCAGCGAGAACAGCAGCAGGAAGGCACCCAGCGTACTGGCGGCCTGGTAGTCGAGCTGCGAACCAGTGATGTAGAAGTAGATTTGCGTTGCCAGCACGTCGAAGTTACCGCCGAGCACCAGCGGGTTACTAAAGTCAGCCAGCGACTGCACAACCACAATCAAAAAGGCGTTCGCCAGCGCTGGTTTCAGCAGCGGGACAAACACGCCGTTAAAGGTCTGCCAGCGGCTGGCACGCAGGGTGTACGACGCTTCTTCCAGCGATGGATGAATGGTTTTGATTGCTCCGTCGAGGATCATAAACGCCATCGGGGTGAAGGCCAGCACCTGCGCCAGCCAGATGCCGGTAAAACCGTACAGCCAGTTGGTGTTGGTTAAGCCAAACCATTCGACCATAAATTCGGTGATGTAGCCGGAGCGTCCCATCATCAGCGTGACGCCTAAACCCACGACAAACGGCGGGGTGACGATCGGCAGAATCGAGAAAATTCGTCCGATAATAGCGCTGCGTCTGGCGATACGGGTGGTATAGATAGCCAGTACCAGACCAAAGAAGGTACAGCCGACGCCGACGGCAATCGACAGCATAATCGAGTTGAGGATCACCTGAATGATATGTGCCTGCGACAGCACATTCATAAACGCCAGCGGGGCAAATTCCCCGGCGTCGTTGGTGAACATCGGAATAAAAATAGCGATACTTGGCCAGACGATAAAAATACCGATCAAGGCGACAATCGCGGTGAGCGAGCCGATGACGAAACGGTCGCCGCCCAGCCATTCCAGACGGGTGAGCGCCAGGGTCATGATCGCGCCAAGTGCCACAAACAACACTATGGTGGCATAGCCTAAGCCGCGCCCCTCAAGAGTCGCGCTGGCGACGATAAACGCCATACAGAAAAAAGCCCAGCCCGCATCAAGATAATGGCGGCCGCGCTGTTCGCGCCTGGCCTCATGGAACGGACGCACCAGTAGCAGGCTCGGCAGCAGATACCATAACCAACTGATATTGAACTGTGACCAGCTGTAGGCGGCGAGTATTTCCTCTCCTGTCGACTCCAGCAGACCGTAGTCCAGGCTCCAGCTTGGCAACAGGGCAAACGCCAGCCAGCCAAGCAAAACCCAAAGAAATATCGCATCCCGTTTTTTCACGGGATGGAGTGCAAGTGTGTGTGACATAGCGGTTCCGGTATTCCAGGCCGGATGCGGTATTTACACCGCACCCGGCAAATGATCGCCGATGTAGGCTTATTTACCCATCTTCACTTCGCTGACCCACTTATTGATCAACGCTTTACGCACGTCGGTCGAGCCGTACTTATCCATGTCGTAATTGATAAGTTTCAGGTCGTCGAGCTTCAGCGAGTTAGGAGACGTCTCGGCGGTGGTGTTGGTCAGGATCTGATAGGACTTACCTTTCTTCCACGCCAGTTCCTGGGCATCTTTTGACAGTACCCAGTCAACGAACAGTTTGGCGTTATCGAGGTTGCGCGCGCCTTTCAGAATGCTAACGCCGCCGATCTCATAGCCAGTACCTTCGCACGGTGAAATTAGCTCCAGCGGTGCGCCCTGTTCTTTTTCCAGCGAGTAGTCGTGCAGGAAGCCAATGCCAATCGCCGTTTCGCCACGAGCGGCGTTACGCGCTGGGGCAATGCCTGATTTAGTGTATTGAGAGACGTTGGCGTTGAGCTGTTTCAGGTAGTCAAAGGCCTGATCTTCACCCCACAACTGGGCAAAAGTCGCCAGCGCGGTATAGGCGGTACCGGAGCTTTGCGGGTCAGCAATCTGGATTTCACCTTTGTATTCCGGTTTGGTCAGATCCTTCCAGCATTTTGGCACCGGCAGGTTTTTCTCTTTCAGGCGCTGGGTATTGACGCCAAAGCCCAGAATACCGACGTAAACCGCCGAGGACAGGTTGCCTTTCACCTTCGCGGGATCGCGGAATTTCTCCATGATCTGTTCGAGATTGGGTGATTTATACGGCTGCAGCAGGCCCATTTCCCCGGCCTGGGACTGCGGATCCAGCGTACCGCCGTACCAGACATCCGCCTGCGGATTTTTCTTCTCGGCATCCACTTTCGCCAGCGTACTGCCCGAGCCGTTGCGAATGAATGAGGTTTTCACATCATATTTTTCACCGAAGGCTTTGGTTTCGGTTTCGCACATCTCGTTAGTGGCGCTGCAATACACCACCAGACGGCCCTGCGCCTGAGCTGCATTGCTGAAGGCTGCCAGCGTCAGAGCGGAGGCAATTAGTGTAGAGGTAAGCGTCAGTTTCATTGTTTTATCCTTTGACTGAGAGAAGGGGTAATGCCTGCAATGAGCAGTGGCATCAGCAATAAACCCATAAAGACAGCGGCGACCGAGAGCAAACTGAACATTCCCGACCAGCCGTAGTGTTCTATGACCAGCGACAGCGGCCAACCCGCCAGCGCGGCCCCCAGATAGGCGAACAGCCCGAGAAAACCGGTAATTGAACCTGCTGCCGCTTTGTGTCCGCACTCCACTGCCGCGAGGCCAATCAGCATCTGTGGGCCAAACACAAAAAAGCCCACCGTAAAGAAACACATTGCCAGTAGCGCGTAGTGGTGCACCGGCGCCAGCCACAGCGCGGCGACGGATACCATCAGCCCCAGCGTGAACAGCAAAATCATCGGCGCACGCTGACCGCTGAACAGCAGATCCGATCCCCATCCGGCAAATAGCGCCCCCAGCAAACCGCCAACTTCAAACAGCATCACCGTGGCATTGGCGCTGAGCAGATTCACGCCGTGGCTTTCCGTCAGCCAGATGTTGCCCCAGTCGTTGAGCGCAATGCGGATCAAATAGACCAATACATACGACACGCCGAGCAGCCAGATCATCGGGTTTTTCAGCATGGTGGTACGTAACATTTGCCACAGCCCCATCGGCGGACTTTGCTGTTCCTGACGCAGCTCCAGCGGGTCATGCCGCCATTCCCCAACCGTCGGTAATCCCTCTTCCTGGGGCGTGCCTTTCAGTTGCAGAGTGAGCCAAATGCCTAACGCCATGCTGATAATCCCCGGTGCCAGCATCGCTGCCTGCCAGCCCCACCAGTGGGCGGCAAAGGCGCTAATCAGCGGGATAACTGCCCCACCAATGTTGATCGACATATTCCAGCAGCCCCACCAGAATCCGCGTTCGTTGCGCGAGTACCAGTGGGTCAGTAGTCGGGCGCAGGGCGGCCAGCCCCAACCCTGGAAAAAACCGTTCAGCGTCCAGACCACCAGCAGCAGCGTCAGCGATTCACCAAAGGCGAACAGCACATTCAAAACACCGGTGGCGAAAAGGCCAATGCCCATAAACGCGCGTTGTCCGTGGCTGTCGTGCCATAGCCCGGCGGTAAATTTCGACAGGCCATAGGTCAGGTAAAACAGCGACCCCAGTAGGCCGATATCGCCTTTATCCAGACCGAGGTCCGTTTGTAGCGCCGGGAGGACGTAGTTAACACTTTTGCGCGTCAGATAAAACGCGGCATAGCCAATGACCATACACATCAGCAGTCGGGGGCGTAGCGCCCGGTATTGTTGATCTATTTCGCTGGCTGAGCGTGTATGCATGGCAGTCTCCGTTTGTGCTGACTATAGGAAAGTGAAAGCAAAAGAGGATGAGAGAAAGTCCAGAGTGGCTAAGACTTTTTCCTGGTTAGCGGCTGATTTGTTGCAAATTTGTGGGCAGGTTAACAATTACCCGTGTGCCGTTGTTTGATTCGAGCGTCAGTTCACCGCCAAGGGCGCTGACCCGCTCACGCATTCCCTGGATACCGAAACCGGGAATTTTTTCTGGCAGAATACCCACGCCATTGTCAGCGACGTCCAGAAACAAGCTATGTTCCTGCTGGCGCAGCGTAATCGACACATCGCTGGCATCGGCATGTTTACAGACGTTATTGAGTAACTCCTGCAACAGGCGATACAGCGTGAAGCGCACCGTTTCGTTTTCTGGCGTATTCTCTAGCTGATAATCAAAGCGACAGCGAATGCCCCGTTCAGCAAAAGCAAATTCATTCACCAGATGATGTAGTGCATCTTTAAAAGACAGTTCATCGAGCGCGGGTGGACGCAGCTGGCGCAGCAGCTGGCGGGTGGAGTGGTGAATACGCCGGGCCAGGTTGTTGATCTGATTTGCCGCTTCAAGCGTTTGCTCGCGACCCGGTGCGCGTTTGACCAGTTGTGATTGAATTTGAATGGCGGTGATGTTCTGACCAATTTCGTCGTGCAGTTCCCGCGCCAGGCTTTTGCGCGTGTTTTCTTCGGTGCGGATCAGCTGTTCGGTCAGCGCGCGACGCGCCGCCAGTTCAGTTTCCAGACGCTGGCGATAATGGTGCAGGTTTTGCGCCAGATGCTGCTGGCGGCTGATGGCGATCCCCAGCCCTATGCCGAGCAGCGCCTGGGTGGCGAGGAAAATCTCCAGCTCCAGTAAATTACTGAACCCGACGCCGATTTGCCGGGCGATGGTGATCATCATACTGCCGAGCAATCCGGACAACACGCCGCCCTGCCAGCCAAATTTCCACGCCATCACCACGTTCGGTAAGAACACCACGATCAGCAACAGGCGCTCGATCTCCGGCGACAACACCATTTGGGTGCCGATGCCAATAATAAAAAACAGGCTGCACCAGATGATAAGCGAGGTGCGCAGCGGGGGATTGGTGGTATCCAATCCGAGCAAATGATAGCGGTGCTGCTGGCGCAAAAATTCATAGATCAGATAGACAAACGGCGTCAGCAGCACGCCGCCGGTAAACGACGCCAGGCCAATTAACGTTGCCGGACTTTGGATAAACGGTGAAAGCAGGGCGGTATTGAGCAATGAGGTGAGCGTCACCGCGGCCAGCAGCAGCGTTAAGCGCTGCCAGTAAAGGGGGAAGCGGTGCCAGTATGACTGGCCGATGCTCGCCGGAATCAGGCTAATTAACGGCGCAGCCAGCAGGATATAGCCATTCAATAATTGCTCACTGTGCAGCCAGAACAACATCAGCACCGGCGGCAATACCAGCGCGGGCCAGTAACGGCGAGAAAGCAGGATGAGCAGCGCGAGATAGACGCCGTGTGGCAGGAACAGCGCCGCCTGCTGGCCGTTGTGGGTCAGGTAAAACCCCAGCGTCCACAGCATCAACCAGCCCGATCCCCAGGCCAGCAGAATAAACAGAGAAATAACCCAATGCCGAAGGCTACGCGACATTAATGCCCCGTTAATAGCTGGTGGTCGAGGGCAAAATGCACCAGATCGATGGTGCTGTGGCATTGCAGTTTGCCCAGCACGTTCGCCCGATGAACGTGCACCGTCTTGTGGCTGAGGTCGAGCTTGAAGGCGATCTCTTTTACGCTGTCGCCTTTGACCAACAGCTCAAACACTTCGCGCTCGCGTGGGGTCAGTACTTCCAGTACCTGCGCGGGCTGTTCGCCGCCGCGTAGCGCCCGCAGCGCATCGGCGCACAGGTAATGCCCGCCCATACCGACCGATCGTACCGCCTGCACCAGCTCCTCTGGTCCGCAGCGTTTGGTCAGGTAGCCACTGGCGCCGGCATCCAGCGCACTTTGCACAAACGTGGGTGAGTCATAGATGCTGAGAATGATGGCGCGAAAACCGGGCTTCTGTGCCCGCAGTCGTTTTAACAGGCTCAGACCATTTTCATCCGGCATGGCGATATCCATCACCGCAACGTTGACGTCATCACGCAGAAGTGCAGGCCAGGCCTCCGCTGCGCTGCTGTACTGACCGGTAACGTTGAGATCGTCTTCGAGACTGAGTAATTGCGCAAAGCCGGAACGCACCACCACATGGTCATCCACCAGCACAACATGAATCATGATTTTACTCTCTTGCCTGATAATGGCGTCTATGATGCCGGTCAGCGCCGCGCTGGCAATCATCCAGGTGTAGTTATGTAACGAATGTAACAAAATCGCAATAATTTGCCGGGTGTTGTAGGCCGGATAAGGCGCTTGCGCCGCCATCCGGCAACAGTGCCTGATGGCGCTGCGCTTATCAGGCCTACGAATTCCATCTGTAATGAGCAAAATCGCTAACTATTGCCGCTTTTTTTCTAAAAACGCTTTGTTCTTAGCCAGAATTTTTAATTCCTTTATCAAATTGTGCCGCAACGAAATACTGCCTCCATAACAAGACAGGGGAGCAGACAATCATGGCTATTTCATCGCGTAACGCACTTCTCGGTGCACTGGCATTCATCGCATTTCAGGCGCAGGCGGTGAACGTCACCGTCGCTTATCAGACCTCCGCCGAACCCGCCAAAGTGGCGCAGGCGGATAATACTTTTGCCAAAGAGAGCGGCGCTACCGTTGACTGGCGCAAATTCGACAGCGGCGCGAGCATCGTCCGGGCGCTAGCCTCCGGCGACGTGCAGATCGGTAATCTTGGCTCCAGCCCGCTGGCGGTCGCCGCCAGTCAGCAAGTACCCATTGAAGTTTTTCTGCTGGCGTCAAAGCTTGGTAACTCCGAGGCACTAGTGGTGAAGAAAAACATCAGTAAACCGCAAGATTTGATTGGCAAACGCATTGCGGTGCCGTTTATCTCCACCACCCATTACAGCCTGCTGGCGGCGTTGAAACACTGGGGGATTAAACCCGGTCAGGTGGAGATTGTGAACCTGCAACCACCTGCGATTATTGCCGCATGGCAGCGCGGGGATATTGACGGCGCGTACGTCTGGGCTCCTGCGGTCAATGCGCTGGAAAAAGACGGCAAGGTGTTAACCGACTCATCGCAGGTTGGTGAGTGGGGCGCACCGACGCTGGACGTGTGGGTGGTACGCAAAGATTTTGCAGAGAAGCATCCTGAGGTGGTGAAAGCCTTTGCCAAAAGCGCTATCGATGCGCAGCAACCTTATATCGCTAATCCCGATGAGTGGCTGAAGCAGCCGGAGAATATCAGCAAATTGTCGCGTTTAAGCGGCGTGCCGGAAGCGGATGTGCCGGGACTGGTGAAAGGTAACACTTACCTGACGCCGCAACAGCAGACTGCCGAACTGACCGGACCGGTGAACAAAGCCATTATCGACACCGCGCAGTTCCTCAAAGAGCAGGGCAAAGTCCCCGCTGTTGCGACGGATTACAGCCAGTATGTGACCGATCGCTTCGTGCAATAAATAAGGAGGCGCTGATGCTGCAAATCTCTCATCTTGCCGCCAGCTACGGTGGAAAACCGGCGCTGGAGGATATCAACCTGACGCTCGATAGCGGTGAGCTGCTGGTGGTACTCGGACCTTCCGGTTGCGGGAAAACCACATTGTTAAATCTGATTGCCGGATTTGTGCCGTATCAGCATGGCAGCATCACGCTGGCGGGTAACAGGGTTGATGGTCCGGGGGCAGATCGCGGGGTCGTGTTCCAGAATGAAGGTCTGCTGCCCTGGCGTAACGTGCAGGACAACGTGGCTTTTGGTCTGCAGCTGGCGGGGGGGGATAAACCACAGCGTCAGCGTATTGCCCTGGAGATGTTGCAGAAAGTCGGGCTGGAGGACGCGGGCAAACGCTTTATCTGGCAGCTTTCCGGTGGACAGCGGCAGCGCGTCGGCATTGCGCGGGCGCTGGCGGCCAATCCACAGTTGTTGTTGCTGGATGAACCTTTTGGCGCGCTCGACGCCTTTACTCGTGAGCAGATGCAAACCCTGCTGCTGAAGCTGTGGCATGAGACTGGCAAACAGGTGCTGTTGATTACGCACGATATTGAAGAAGCGGTGTTTATGGCGACAGAGCTGGTATTGCTGTCGCCAGGCCCTGGCCGGGTACTGGAGCGTCTGCCGCTGAATTTCGCCCGTCGCTTTGTGGCTGGAGAGTCGAGTCGCAGCATTAAGTCCGATCCGCAGTTTATCGCCATGCGCGAGTACGTGTTAGGTCGAGTCTTTGAACAACGGGAGGCATTTTCATGAGCGTGGTGATTAATGATAAACCCCGTCGCCAGCGCGCGCTCAACTGGCGTTGGCCGTTCTCACGGCAGATTACCTTAAGCCTTGGCACGTTGGCCGTCATTTTGGCGTTGTGGTGGACGGTGGCGGCGCTGCAGTTAGTCAGTCCGCTGTTTTTACCGCCACCGGGACAGGTTTTACAAAAGCTGATCGTTATTGCCGGTCCGCAGGGATTTATGGATGCCACCCTGTGGCAGCATCTGGCGGCGAGTCTGACACGTATTGTTATCGCGCTGCTGGCGGCGGTGCTGCTGGGCGTTCCGGTTGGAATCGCTATGGGGCTGAGTCCGACGATGCGCGGCATTCTCGATCCGATCATTGAGCTGTATCGTCCGGTTCCGCCCCTGGCCTATCTACCGCTGATGGTCATTTGGTTTGGCATCGGTGAAACGTCCAAGATCTTGCTTATCTATCTGGCGATTTTTGCCCCTGTAGCGATGTCGGCGCTGGCGGGAGTGAAAAGTGCGCAGCAGGTGAGAGTGCGCGCCGCGCAGTCGCTGGGAGCCAGCCGTGCGCAGGTGCTGTGGTTTGTTATTTTGCCGGGGGCATTACCTGAGATCCTCACCGGATTACGGATCGGACTTGGGGTGGGCTGGTCGACGCTGGTGGCGGCAGAGCTGATTGCCGCCACGCGAGGCTTAGGATTTATGGTCCAGTCTGCCGGTGAGTTTCTGGCAACGGATGTGGTGCTGGCGGGGATCGCGGTGATTGCCGTTATCGCGTTTATTTTAGAACTGGGTCTGCGTGCGCTTCAGCGCCGTCTGACGCCCTGGCATGGAGAAGTACAATGAGTGAACGTCTGAACATAACCCCGCTGGGGCCGTATATTGGCGCACAAATTTCTGGTGCGGATTTGGCGCGTCCGCTGAGCGATAATCAGTTTGAACAGCTTTATCATGCGGTATTGCGCCACCAGGTGGTGTTTCTGCGCGAGCAGGTTATTACGCCGCAACAACAGCGGGCGCTGGCGCTGCGTTTTGGCGATCTGCATATTCACCCGGTCTATCCGCATGCCGAAGGAGTAGAAGAAATTATCGTGCTGGATACCCATAACGATAATCCGCCGGATAACGACAACTGGCACACCGATGTCACCTTTATCGACACGCCGCCTGCCGGGGCGATTTTAGCGGCGAAAGAGCTGCCATCAACCGGGGGCGACACTCTGTGGACCAGTGGGATTGCCGCTTATGAAGCATTGTCTGAGCCGTTCCGTCAGTTGCTGAGTGGCCTGCGGGCAGAGCATGATTTCCGTAAATCATTTCAGGAATATAAATATCGCAAGACCCCAGAGGAGCACCTGCGCTGGCTGGAGGCCGTCGCTAAACATCCACCGTTGCTGCATCCGGTGGTGCGCACGCATCCGGTGAGCGGGAAGCAGGCGCTGTTCGTGAATGAAGGATTTACCACGCGAATTGTTGATGTCACGGAAAAAGAGAGCGAGGCGTTACTGAGCTTTTTGTTCGCGCATATCACCAAACCGGAGTTTCAGGTGCGCTGGCGCTGGCAGCCCAACGATGTGGCGATTTGGGATAATCGCGTGACGCAGCATTATGCGAATGCGGATTATCTGCCGCAGCGGCGCATTATGCATCGGGCAACGATTCTGGGAGATAAGCCGTTTTATCGGGCGTGATGATTACCGGAGACGCTTCACTTGCCGGGCCTACGACCTGTAGGCCCGGTTAGGCGTTATTAACGCAGAATTTTTTTCTCAGCCAGATCCAGTGCGAAGTAGCTGAAGATCAGATCCGCGCCAGCGCGTTTGATCGACCCTAAGCTTTCCAGCACCACTTTCTCTTCATCTATAGCCCCCGCCAGCGCCGCGAATTTGATCATCGCGTATTCACCGCTGACCTGATAAGCGCCAATCGGCAGCTCGGTGCGCTCGCGGATATCACGCAGAATATCGAGGTATGCGCCAGCCGGTTTGACCATCAGGCAGTCTGCGCCCTGGGCTTCATCCAGCAGCGATTCGCGAATCGCTTCCCGACGGTTCATCGGGTTCATCTGATAGGTTTTACGATCGCCTTTCAGCGCGGTGCCCGCGGCTTCACGGAATGGGCCGTAAAAAGATGAGGCAAACTTAGTGGAGTAGGACATGATAGCGGTATCGGTGAAGCCCGCGGCGTCCAGCGCCTGGCGAATCGCCTGTACCTGACCATCCATTGCGGCGGAAGGCGCGATGAAGTCCGCACCCGCTGCGGCGGCAACCACCGCCTGCTTGCCGAGGTTGGTAAGGGTTAAATCGTTATCCACGCCGTGATCGCATAACACGCCGCAGTGGCCGTGTGAGGTGTATTCGCAGAAGCAGGTGTCGGACATGACGATCATTTCCGGCACGGTCTGTTTGCAGGTACGCGACATGCGCGCCACCAGGCCGTCTTCTTTCCAGGCATCGCTACCGGTGTCATCCGTATGGTGGGAAATGCCGAAAGTCATCACCGAGCGGATGCCAGCATTAGCAATGCGTTCAATTTCGCGCGCCAGGTGCTTCTCTGGAATACGCATCACGCCTGGCATGGCGTCGATAGCTTTGTAATCGTCGAGTTCTTCTTCAACAAAGATCGGCAACACCAGGTCATTTAAGCTGAGTGTTGTCTCTTCAAACATAGCGCGCAGCGCGGGAGATTTGCGCAGGCGGCGAGGGCGTTGGATTAGGTCTGTCATGGTATGCCTGATGTTTGTGGAATCGAAGGCCGTAGTATACCCGAACCTGAGGGCGTGTGGTTTACGAAAGTTGGCGTTATATCTGGATTTCCTGTAACGAAGGGATGAATCATTAGCACAATTTATTCACAAGCATAGCAATTTATTTATATTCATTATTTTGTTTATTATTTTTTTATTATTTTAAATATCTATGTGTTTGCTTTTATAGCGTGGTGTATAGATTTTGTTTATTTATTAGCTATATATTTGTTTGCGTTCTGATTCATTAGTGAATTGTATGATTTGAATGTTGGTTAGCTTTTAATTGATTGAAAGTGTTGGTTTTTATATTTCTTAAATGGCGTAACTTGGATTTATTACGTTGTCCGTTTTCGGACAACGGGCAAAGAATAATTGAACCTTTCCTTAATGAAACCGCATAATCGTCCCTGCGAAACATAAAATGTTTTCTTTGCATTGATAATTGATGGATCAACTATATTACGTCCCTGAGGAGGGATGACAAATGCACATTTGGAAAAAGAAACTTGTAGTATCACAATTAGCATTAGCCTGCACTTTGGCAATCACTTCTCAGGCGAATGCTTCTACTGATATCTCTGGGACCGCCTACACAACGTTTACCCATTATAATGATGCATCTTATGCTGATGGCGTCTATTACGATGGATATGTCGGGTGGAACAATTACGACACCGATAGTATTTATAACGGTGATATTTATCCGGTAATCAATAACGCTACTGTCAACGGCGTTATTTCTACTTATTATCTGGATGATGGGCTGTCTACTAACACCAATAACAACAGCCTGACGATTAAAAACAGTACCATTCATGGTATGGTGACATCCGAATGTATGACCACGGATTGTACTAACCGTACAGGTACCGACTACTACTACGATCGCCTGGCGATGAACGTTATCAACTCAACGATTGATGACAACTACGAACATTATACCTACAACGGTACGTATAATGACGCGGCTGACACGCACGTTGTCGACGTTTATAACCTGGGGACGGCTATCACGCTGGATCAAGAAGTTGATCTGTCTATCTCCAACAACTCTCACGTTGCGGGTATTACGCTGACTCAGGGTTATGAGTGGGAAGATATTGACGATAATACCGTCAGCACTGGCGTAAATAGCGGCGAAGTGTTTAACAACACCATTGTTGTTACCGATTCTACCTTGACCTCTGGCTCATGGTCTGATGAAGGTACCTCCGGTTGGTTTGGCAACACCAGCAATGCGAGCGACTACAACGGTAACGGCTGGAACGCTAATGATGTCGCATTAGCGGTTATTGCTCATCCGAATGCTGATAACGCGATGCAGACCAGCGCCACGTTTAATAATTCCACGCTGATGGGCGATGTGCTGTTCTCCAGCAACTTTGACGAGAACTTCTTCCCGAACGGTGCTGATACTTATCGTGATACCGATGCCGATCTGGATACCAACGGATGGGATGGTACTGACCGTCTGGATCTGACTCTGAACAACGGCAGCAAGTGGGTTGGTGCGGCCATGTCCGTACATCAGGTTGATGTTGATGGTGACGGTGTTTATGACAGCTACGCTGCGGGTACTGAAGCCACCGCTACGCTGATCGACATCACCGCTAACAGCCTGTGGCCAAATTCAACCTACGGTATTGATAGCGACACGACCTCTTATGACGAAAATGGTCATGTGGTTGGCAACGCTGTTTACCAGAGCGGTCTGTTCAACGTCACGCTGAACGGCGCTTCACAGTGGGATACCACCAAAACTTCTCTGATTGATACCCTGAGCATCAACAGCGGTTCCGTCGTCAACGTGGGTGATTCTACCCTGATCTCCGACACTATTGGCCTGACCGGTGGTTCTGCACTGAACATCAACGAAGATGGTCATGTTGCGACCGATACCCTGTCTATTGACAACAGTACCGTCACAATTGCTGATGATGTTGCTGCTGGCTGGAGTGTAGGAAGTGCTGCACTGTATGCCAACACCATCAACGTTACCAACAACGGTGTTCTGGATGTGGGTAACAGCACAGGTGATGCACTGCAGGTTGATACGCTGAATCTGACCAGCTACACCGACGCTTACAACCATGTTAATGCGGGTGTTTTCGACATCAACAGCACTAACTATGTACTGAATGCTGACCTGACCAACGATCGTACCAACGATACGACCCAGGCTAACTACGGTTATGGCGTGATCGCGATGAACTCTGATGGTCATCTGACTATCAACGGTAACGGCGATTCCGACACCTCAGGCGATCAGTCTGAAGTTGATAACTACGGTGACCATGTCGCGGCAGCAACCGGTAACTATAAAGTGCGTATCGACAACGCGACCGGCGCAGGCTCTGTTGCTGATTACAAAGGTAACGAGCTGATCTACGTTAATGACACGAACAGCAACGCGACCTTCTCTGCAGCCAACAAAGCTGACCTCGGTGCTTACACCTATCAGGCACAGCAGCAGGGTAACACCGTTGTTCTGCAGCAGATGGAACTGACAGACTACGCGAACATGGCGCTGAGCATCCCGTCTGCTAACACCAATATCTGGAACCTGGAACAAGACACCGTTGGTACTCGTCTGACTAACGCACGTCATGGTCTGGTTGATAACGGTGGTGCATGGGTAAGCTACTTCGGTGGTAGCTTCGATGCAGATAACGGCACCATTAACTACGATCAGGATGTTAACGGCATCATGGTTGGTGTTGATTCCAAAATTGATGGTAACAACGCTAAGTGGATTGTCGGTGCTGCAGCAGGCTTCGCGAAAGGTGATATGAGCGACCGTACCGGTCAGGTGGATCAGGATAGCCAGACTGCCTACATCTACTCTTCTGCTCGCTTTGACAACAACATCTTTGTTGACGGTAACTTAAGCTACTCCCACTTCAACAACGATCTGTCTGCTAACATGAGCAACGGTCAGTATGTTGATGGCAGCACCTCTTCTGATGCCTGGGGCTTTGGCTTGAAACTGGGTTATGACCTGAAGCTGGGTGACGCAGGCTACGTAACGCCATACGGCAGCGTATCCGGTCTGTTCCAGTCTGGTGATGATTATAAGCTGAGCAACGACATGAAAGTTGACGGTCAGTCTTATGACAGCATGCGCTATGAACTCGGTGTAGATGCAGGTTATACCTTCGCCTATAGCGAAGATCAGGCGCTGACTCCGTACTTCAAACTGGCCTACGTTTACGACGACTCTAACAACGATTCTGACGTAAACGGCGATTCTATCGACAACGGTGTAGAAGGTTCTGCGGTACGTGTTGGACTGGGTACTCAGTTCAGCTTTACCAAAAACTTCAGCGCCTACACCGATGCTAACTATCTTGGTGGTGGTGATGTAGATCAAGACTGGTCTGCAAATGTTGGCGTTAAATATACCTGGTAAGACATCTCTCGTTGTTAAAGAAAAGATAATCTAACTCAGAAAAATGCCCGTCACGGATTTGACGGGCATTTATTGCAAGGAATGCTCAGATGTTGTCTGCAAATAAACCGCTTGTGGAATTTGGTAAGCTTGATAAATGTTTGTCGAAATATGGCAAACACTTTGAGTGTGATAACGATAAAGAAATAATTTATTCCAGTGATATAAACAGTGACGATACCTTTATCATTTTAAATGGTGTAATTTCCCTGAGGCGAGGGGAGAATGTGCTGGTCGGTATTGCACAGGCGCCATTTATTATGGGGCTTTCAGATGGCGTGATGAAAACAGATATACAATACAGATTAATCACGGAAAGCGATTGTACGGGATACCATCTACCTGCCTCACAAACAATTAATATAATTGAAGAGTGCCAGCTTTGGCGTGAAGCTTTTTGTTGGTTGGCATGGCAAAATTCCATGCTTGAATTGCGAGATCTGCAGTTGATCGGCAATAACTCCTACGATCAGATTCGCGCGACGCTGATATCCATGATGAAATGGGACGACGTACTGCGTTCGCGTATCGGCGTCATGAACTATATTCACCAACGCACGCGAATTTCCCGCTCGGTTGTCGCTGAGGTTCTCGCGGCTTTGCGTAAAGGTGGTTACATTGAAATGAATAAAGGCAAACTGGTGAGCATTAACCGTTTGCCTTTTGAGTATTAACTCAGGATGCGGGAATAACCTGCGGTTTGTTCCCGCTCAACTCTGCAACCAGATCGTTGATACCGTCACTCATATTGGTAAAACGGGTTAGCGGAGAACGGGTCACCACGATAAACGCCCCGACGTTTTGTTGTGGGATCATCGCCATATAGGTGATGAAACCACCACCGCCGCCGGTTTTTTGAATAATTCCCGGTCGGCCATTCTTCGGCGCCATGTAGACCCAGCCCAAACCAAGCGCATCGGCTCTGCCTGGAACATCCATTCCCACCACTTTAGTTAACTGCGTACGCTGATAAATCAGCGTCTGCATCCGGTCGGCCTGCTGGCTACGATGATAAAAGTCAGAAGAGAGATACTGCTGCATCCAGCGCATCATATCGCCGGGCGTAGAATAGACACCGCCGCTGCCCATTGCCGCCAGCGTATTGTTACAGGGGCTTGCGCCTTTTTCCGCGACCATCAGGCGTCGGCATTGATCGGGGGACGGGGTAAAGGTGGTGTCTTTCATCCCCAGCGGACGGGTGATTTTTTCTTCAAACAGCTGCGGATAAGGCTTACCAGAGGCCGCTCCCAGCGCATCGGCCAGCAGGTCAAACGCCAGGTTGGAATAAGATGCCTGTGAACCCGGTGCGGCTTTCAACGTGGCAGTAGAGAGATAGCTCCAGCGCTGCTCGCGGGTTGGCCAGACAAACACCGGGCGCTTTGCCGCGCCGCCAGGCTGCTCGCGCGGCAGCGCGCTGGTATGCGTCGCCAGATTCACAAGCGTAATCGGCGTGCCCTGATAAGTCGGCACGCGTGCACCTGGAGGTGCATATTTACTCAATGGATCGTTGAGTTTGACCGTGCCCTGATCGAGCAATTTCACCAGCATTTCGCTGGTCATTAATTTAGTGATTGAGGCAATTCGAATCACGGAATCAAGCTGTGGATGGACGTTGTTACCGGGACGCGTTTCGCCAAAGCTGCGAAATACGCGCTGATTACCATCAATCACCACGAGCGCCATCCCCGTAGCACCACTGCCGTAAAATATATGGTCGGCATAACGATCGACGATATCGGAGGCGAAAACCGGATCGGTTATAGGCTGTGCCGCCTGGACTGATGTCAATGACGCCGCACACAGCGCGGCAGAAAAAAGCAGACTACGTTTCAACGGTGGTGTCCATGAGTTAGAGAAAGTGAAAAAGGATGTCGTGCGTATGCGTATTTATACTACTCATCGGCGTATTGCAAAGCGCTTATCAACCAATGATAGTGGGAAAAACGTAACGATGAGTAAACGTAGGAGTTTCCTGGATTGCGGATGTTCGCTTTTGTGATCTTACGCTGTGATAATCTGCACATACTGGAACGTTGTCGAGTGTGAAAACCACAGAAACAATTCTTCATAACCGAGGTGCGAACTAAGTGCCTCGGTTTTGGTCACAATTGTCGGTTTCAGCTTGTGTTTTTGGGCGTAAGCCGTCTGGCCTCCGCACTCCACGGTGGCAAATGCACAGCAGTCGTCATAACGATAAGAAGTTAGCAGGAGAGCACTATGTTTAAGTCTTTTTTCCCAAAGCCGGGGCCGTTCTTTATTTCGGCATTTATTTGGGCACTTGTCGCCGTTGTATTCTGGCAAGCAGGTGGGGGAGCCTGGGTTGCACATATTACCGGAGCGTCGGGAGACGTACCTATTAGCGCAGCGCGTTTCTGGTCGTTGGATTATCTGATTTTTTATGCGTACTACATTCTTTGTGTCGGGGTGTTCGCGCTGTTCTGGTTTCTCTACAGCCCACACCGCTGGCAGTACTGGTCTATTCTGGGCACATCGCTGATTATTTTTGTGACCTGGTTTCTGGTTGAAGTCGGCGTCGCTGTCAACGCCTGGTACGCGCCATTTTATGACCTAATTCAAACTGCGCTCAGCACACCACACAAGGTGAAGATTGAGCAGTTCTATCATGAGGTTGGCATTTTTCTCGGCATTGCGCTGATAGCCGTGGTCATTGGCGTGATGAACAACTTCTTCGTCAGCCACTACGTATTCCGCTGGCGTACCGCGATGAACGAACACTATATGGCGCACTGGCAGCATTTGCGTCACATCGAAGGCGCAGCGCAGCGTGTGCAGGAAGACACCATGCGTTTTGCTTCTACGCTGGAAGATATGGGCGTCAGCTTTATCAACGCGATTATGACGCTGATTGCCTTCCTGCCTGTACTGGTTACGCTCTCTGCCCATGTTCCTGACCTGCCGATTGTTGGACATGTGCCTTATGGCCTGGTGATTGCCGCGATTGTCTGGTCGCTGATGGGAACCGGTTTGCTGGCCGTGGTCGGGATAAAACTTCCAGGGCTGGAGTTTAAAAACCAGCGCGTGGAAGCGGCCTATCGTAAAGAACTGGTCTATGGCGAAGATGATGGCAACCGTGCGACGCCACCGACGGTGCGTGAACTGTTTCATGCGGTACGCCAAAATTACTTCCGTCTCTATTTTCACTATATGTACTTCAATATCGCCCGTATTCTTTACCTGCAGGTTGATAACGTTTTCGGTTTGTTCCTGCTGTTTCCGTCGATTGTTGCCGGTACGATTACGCTCGGCCTGATGACGCAAATCACCAACGTGTTTGGCCAGGTGCGCGGCTCGTTCCAGTATCTGATTAACTCCTGGACAACGTTAGTGGAACTGATGTCTATTTATAAGCGTCTGCGCAGCTTTGAACGAGAGCTTGATGGTCAGGATATTCAGGAAGTTACCCATACACTGAGTTAATAATAAGGAGATGTTATGTCGACGGTTTCCCGTCTTTACCCCTTGTCTGGTCTTGCTGCACTGGTGCTGGTGGGATGTAGTAGCCAACCCGTGCAGCCGCTAAAAAAGGGGGAGAAAGCCGTCGATGTGGCGAGCGTGGTGCGTCAGAAAATGCCCGCCAGCGTGAAAGACCGGGACGCATGGGCGCAGGATTTGGCAAAGACTTTTGAAAGCCAGAAGCTGGCGCCGACGGTTGAAAACATCTGTTCGGTGCTGGCGGTCGCGCAACAGGAGTCAAATTACCAGGCGGATCCAGCCGTGCCGAACTTAAGTAAAATCGCCTGGAAAGAGATCGATCGTCGTGCCGAGCGTATGCACATCCCGCTATTTGTGGTGCATACCGCGCTGAAGATTAACTCGCCAACGGGGAAAAGCTACAGCGAGCGCCTGGATACGGTGAAAACCGAAAAACAGCTTAGCGCGATCTTTGATGATTTTATCAACATGGTACCGATGGGGCAGACGTTATTTGGTTCGCTTAATCCGGTGCATACCGGTGGGCCGATGCAGGTTAGCATCGCCTTTGCTGAGCAGCATGCCAGCGGCTACCCGTGGAAAATGGCGGGAACCGTGCGCCAGGAAGTATTTAGCCGCCGCGGTGGGCTGTGGTTCGGTACGTATCATCTGCTTAACTACCCGGCGAATTACAGTGCGCCAATTTTCCGCTTCGCCGATTTCAATGCCGGGTGGTATGCCAGCCGCAATGCAGCTTTCCAGAATGCGGTCAGTAAAGCCAGCGGCGTGAAGCTGGCGATGGACGGTGATTTAATTCTCTATGGCAGCAGCGAGCCGGGCAAAACGGAGCTGGCGGTACGTAAACTGGCCGGGAAGCTGGACATGAGCGAGAGTGAGATCCGCCGTCAGCTGCAAAAAGGCGACAGCCTGGCCTTTGAAGAGACCGCGCTGTACGAGAAAGTCTATAAGCTGGCGGAAGCGAAGGCGGGGAAAACGCTTCCCCGTGAAATGCTGCCTGGCATTCAACTGGAAAGCCCGAAGATCACACGTAACCTGACTACCGCGTGGTTTGCTAAACGCGTGGACGATCGTCGGGCGAAATGTATGGGTCAGTCATCGTTATGATGACGGCGGCGCCAACGCGCGAATGCCGCGATGGCACCAAGAATCAGGCTTCCGGCGAGAAAAGGGACCAGTCCAAAAAGGGTTCCGACGCCCAGGCCGATTTCAACTCGCGGGCGCCCTGTCTCTTGCATTTGCAACTGCATCAACTGCTCATAGATGCCGGGAGCGTGGGCCAACAGATTTAAAATCTGCGCGCCCGCCCAGAAGCAAAACAGCACAAATACGGCATACGCAATGTTGCCGGGCAGGGAGGAGGGATCCCGATGCTTGCCCTTAAACAGGGATTTTGAGAGCGTAAAATCAGCCATAAAGACCTCCGGAAATAACCTGCTTTTTTTGACGTAATGCCTGTAACTGAAAGTGAGTCTGACAGGTGATCGGCAATGTCAATATCAGAATGATGGTAATTTCAGGTAGAGATTATTCCTGGATTTCGGTTTTTTGTTGGTGGTCACAATTATGTAACCTTAAGTGAAATTGAGTTACATTTAAGAAATTCCGCACAGGCCACAGACGCCCACGGGGAAATGTGCGAGGATGCCTCCCTGTGTTGTATTTCCACCGGAGCTGTTATGAATCTGCCTGTAAAAATCCGCCGAGACTGGCACTATTATGCCTTCGCTATTGGGCTTATCTTTATTCTGAATGGCGTGGTGGGCTTACTCGGTTTTGAAGCGCAGGGGTGGCAAACCTATGCGGTAGGGCTGGTCACCTGGGTGATTAGCTTTTGGCTGGCCGGATTAATCATCCGTCGCCGCGTTGAAGATGATGAAGTAAAGGATGCCCAATAGCTATATCAGGCATCCTCGCGGGTTTACATACTGGTTTTCAGCGCGCTATCCGCAGCATGGCGTTCCAGCGCCAGTTCGATCAGGCGAGTGATCAAATCGGTATAGCCTAAACCGCTCGCCTGCCACAGCTTCGGATACATACTGATGTTGGTAAAGCCTGGCAGCGTGTTGATCTCATTGATCACAACGTCGTTTTCAGCAGTTAAGAAAACGTCCACGCGCGCCATGCCGGCACAGCCCAGTGTCTGGTAGGCCTGAATGGCGATTTCGCGGATCTTGTCGTTAATCTCTGGTGCAATTGCTGCCGGAACGACAACTGTGGCACCATTATCGTCAATGTATTTAGTGTCGTAAGCGTAAAAATCGCTGTTCAGCACAATCTCTCCACAAGTACTGGCCTGCGGATGATCGTTGCCCAGTACCGCACATTCGATCTCGCGGCCTTTGATCCCTTGCTCCACCACGACTTTATGATCGAATTCAAATGCCAGCGCAACGGCCTGATCGTATTGGGCTTCGCTGGTTACTTTGCTGACGCCAACGGACGATCCCTGGTTGGCCGGTTTTACAAACAACGGCAGACCCAGGCGGGATTCCACTTCGCTAAAGCTGATGCTGTTGCGATTGGCGCGAGTGAGCGTAATAAATGGCGCGATGTTTAATCCGGCATCACGCAGCAGACGTTTGGTCACGTCTTTATCCATACAGGCCGCAGAACCCAGCACATCAGAACCTACGAACGGTAGGTTTGCCACGCGCAGCATGCCCTGCAGAGAGCCATCTTCACCCAGAGTGCCATGTACGATCGGGAAAATAACATCGACCGTCGGCAGCGGTTGACCGTTTTGTGCATCGATCAACTGGTGCGCTTGTTTACCCGGTACCTGCGCCAGGCTGGTCTCAGAAGGTCGCAACGCAATATGCGCCGGGTCGTCTGAATTGAGCAGATAATTACTGGCATCGCTGACGTGCCATTGCCCTTGTTTATCAATACCTAACAGCACAACGTCAAAGCGAGTCTTGTCGATGGCATCGACAATATTTTTTGCCGATTGCAATGACACTTCATGTTCCGCTGATTTACCACCAAATACGATTCCTACCCGCAACTTTGCCATCTTAAAAACCCATTCCATGAATGCAAAGCACATACATTACCACGACAAAACGCAGGTTTCCTCGGCTTCTGGCAGATTGTTTTGGCTGACGACAGGGGAATAGAACACAACAAACAAGCGGCTCGCACGCGAAGCATAATCACCTGCTTATATTATGGGTTTAATGTGAGCTGTATCACAAATATGATGAGCGGGAAGATAAAATACTAAACTGTGATTTATCGCACCTGTGGACCCTTATTCAGCTAAGTAATTTGTTAAGCTGCTCGCAGTTTTCAGCTACTTATCGTTATGAGTCCTTATGGAATCCTGGAGAGTTAACCTTATTTCCGTTTGGTTCGGGTGCTTTTTTACCGGACTGGCGATTAGCCAAATCTTGCCTTTTTTACCACTCTATATCTCCCAACTGGGCGTGACCTCGCATGAAGCGCTCTCAATGTGGTCCGGATTAACGTTCAGCGTCACCTTCCTGATTTCAGCTATTGTCTCTCCAATGTGGGGCAGTTTAGCCGACCGCAAAGGACGCAAGCTAATGCTGCTGCGGGCCTCACTGGGTATGGCCATTGCGATTTTGCTACAGGCATTTGCTACTAACGTCTGGCAACTTTTTCTGCTGCGCGGGGTGATGGGGTTAACCTCCGGTTATATTCCTAATGCGATGGCGCTGGTCGCGTCACAGGTTCCGCGTGAACGCAGCGGTTGGGCGCTGAGTACGCTGTCGACGGCGCAAATTAGCGGTGTCATTGGTGGACCGTTAATGGGGGGCTTTATTGCCGATCACGTTGGCTTACGGGCGGTATTCTGTATTACCGCCGCTTTGCTGGTGGTGAGTTTTCTGGTCACACTGTTCTTGATCAAAGAGGGCGTTCGTCCGACGATTAAAAAAAGCGAACGTCTGAGTGGGAAGGCCGTATTTGCCTCGCTTTCACATCCGGCGCTGGTGATCAGCCTGTTTTTTACCACCATGGTGATTCAACTGTGTAACGGTTCAATTGGGCCAATTCTGGCGCTGTTTATTAAATCAATGGTCCCAGATAGTTCGAATATTGCCTTTCTCAGCGGGCTGATAGCCTCAGTACCGGGCATTTCTGCTCTGATTTCCGCGCCTCGACTTGGTAAATTAGGCGACCGTATTGGTACTGAGCGGATTTTAATGGCGACGTTAATCTTCGCGGTGGTGCTGTTTTTCGCTATGTCGTGGGTCACCACGCCGTTGCAGTTGGGAGTTCTCCGTTTTCTGCTTGGCTTTGCCGACGGTGCGATGTTGCCGGCGGTGCAGACGCTGTTAGTGAAATACTCCAGCGACCAGATAACCGGGCGCATCTTTGGTTATAACCAGTCATTTATGTATCTCGGCAACGTCGCCGGGCCATTAATGGGGGCGACCGTTTCGGCAATGGCGGGGTTCCGTTGGGTGTTCATTGCTACAGCAAGCATTGTGCTTATCAATATCTGGCAATTGGCTATTGCGTTGCGACGTCGGCGCGGGGGGCGTTGAGCTCCTGATTAACAACGCTGCCTGTCAGCGTTGTTAATCCATAATTGTGTATTGTATATTTATGTGATTATTAATTTTCTTACCTTTTTATATTGAATCATTCTGCGTCAAGACGCATTTACCCTTATTTTGTGTTGTGATTGTTTTCGCAAATCGTTTTATTACTTATAAAAATACAACTTTCATCCTCTAGGCAGTCGTGAGCCTTAATGATAACGTGACCCATATTTTGTTAAGGGAATAGGTAAATGAAAAACCTCGTCACTGAGTTGTTACTTAAACTCGCGCAAAAAGAAGAAGAGTCGCAAGATCTGGCGGTACAGGTCGAAACGTTAGAGCGGGTAATCATCGAAATGCTGCGCAATATGGCGTGGAACGATCGGCAAATATTTATTCGTCAAATTGAGGGGGCGCTGGCTGATGTAAACCGCATGCCCGCGTTTCTGACGAACATACATAACGCTTGCGAGATCGTACCAAAAGCGTTTTGAACCATCTGTGGCGGGGCACCCACAAATTATCATAAAAGTGTCACATCAAATACTTATAGTCGCTTTGTTTTAATTTTACCGTATTTATACATGGAGAATATAAAGTGAAACAAAGCGCACTCGCTATTGCCCTGTTACCTTTGCTGTTTACCCCGGTTATTAATGCAGAAACATCTACTGTAGCGGTTTTGGATAATCGTGCCGCTCAAGGTGATATCTCCACGCCGGGTGGCGCTCGCCGATTGTCTGCCGACCAAACCGCGGCTCTGCGCGAATCGCTGAGCGACAAACCGGCCAAAAATATTATTTTACTGATTGGCGATGGGATGGGTGATTCCGAAATAACGGCAGCGCGAAATTATGCTGAAGGCGCGGGCGGCTTTTTTAAAGGTATTGATGCTTTACCGTTGACCGGACAATACACACATTATGCGTTGGATAAGAAAACCGGCAAGCCCGATTATGTGACAGATTCTGCAGCATCGGCGACGGCGTGGACGACCGGTGTTAAAACTTACAATGGTGCTCTGGGCGTTGATATTCATGAGAAAGATCACGCTACTATTCTGGAAATGGCCAAAGCGGCGGGTCTGGCGACAGGTAACGTTTCCACGGCTGAATTGCAGGATGCCACGCCTGCCGCACTGGTTGCCCATGTCACTTCGCGTAAATGCTATGGCCCGAGCGTGACGGCTGAAAAATGCCCGACGAACGCGCTGGAAAAAGGCGGTAAAGGGTCGATTACCGAACAATTATTAAAGGCCCGTGCGGATGTTACGTTAGGTGGCGGGGCAAAAACTTTTACTGAAACAGCTACGGCAGGTGAGTGGCAGGGTAAAACGCTGCGTGAACAAGCACAGGCCCGTGGTTACCAGATGGTGAGTGATACCGCGACGCTGGCGGCGATTACCGAAGCGAATCAGGATAAACCGCTGTTGGGTCTGTTCTCTGACGGTAATATGCCAGTGCGTTGGGAAGGCCCGAAAGCGTCTTATCACGGAAATCTGGATAAGCCGGTAGTGACCTGCACGCCAAATCCAAAACGTAACGACAGCGTGCCGACTCTGGCACAGATGACGGATAAAGCGATTGAGCTGTTAAGCAAAAATGAGAAAGGCTTCTTCCTGCAAGTGGAAGGCGCGTCAATCGACAAACAAGATCACGCCGCTAACCCGTGTGGACAAATTGGTGAAACTGTCGATCTGGATGAAGCGGTGCAGCGTGCGCTTGCTTTTGCGAAGAAAGATGGCAACACCCTGGTCGTGGTAACCGCTGACCACGCGCATGCCAGCCAGATAGTCGCACCGGATACTAAAGCACCCGGTTTAACGCAAGCGCTGAACACCAAAGATGGTGCGGTGATGGTCATTAGCTATGGCAACTCTGAAGAAGAGTCCCAGGAGCACACCGGCAGCCAACTGCGTATTGCAGCCTATGGCCCTCATGCGGCGAATGTGGTTGGCCTGACCGATCAAACCGACCTGTTCTACACCATGAAAGCGGCGTTAGGACTGAAATAACCCGACGCCCGGCGGCAATACTTTTGCCGTCGGGTGGTTTTTTTATCGTTAGCAGCCAAACTTACCTGTGTGTCGTCGTTCAGAAAAGGATGGTGCTATGAAAATTACATTATTAATGACGTTGCTTTTTGGTCTTATTTTTTTAACTACCGTCGGTGCTGCCGAGAAGACATTAACCCCGCAACAACAACGTATGACCGCCTGCAATCAGCAGGCAACGGCGCAAACCTTAAAAGGGGATGCGCGTAAGACGTATATGAGTGATTGCCTGAAAAACAGTAAATCTGGGCCTGAGGAAAAGAGTCTGACGCCGCAGCAGCAGAAAATGCGTGAATGCAACGTCAAGGCGACGGAGCAGTCTCTGAAAGGCGATGATCGTAATAAGTTTATGAGTGCTTGCCTGAAAAAATCTGCTTAGCACTTCCGGGTGAGCAGATAAAATCGCTCACCCGAAATATCATACTTCCGCCGCCAGACCCCTTCCTATAATTTGGGAAATTTGTTTCAGAATATTCCCAAATACGATGAATGATGAAAATTTTTATCAAAAGAAGGTCGTCTCAAATGAAGCATTTATATTGCTTCATCAAAATGACCACCAACGTTCCGGTCTGCGATTTGCCCGACGAATCAGGCTGCCGCGAGCAGTGGGATTGGGGGGAATGTTTTTCCCTATCGCGTCGGTATTAGTTTCTCAGCCAATAACCGGAGGCTGGTGGCTTTTGCTGGTGGGATGGGCATTTGTCTGGCCACATCTGGCATGGCAATTGGCAAGTAAAGCTGTCGATCCACTGCATAGCGAATATACCAACTTAAAAGCCGATGCCATCCTCGCCGGGATGTGGATGGGGATTATGGGGATAAACTTGCTGCCATCCACGGCGCTGTTGATGATTATCTGTATCAACCTGATGGGCGCAGGAGGTATGCGAGTCTTCATCGCAGGCGCCGTGTTGATGGTGGTTTCCTGCCTGGTGACGTTACAGTTAACGGATATCCCCATGGCTTTTAGCAGTACGCAGCTGAGCGTGCTGCTGTCACTGCCAGTGTTAGTGGTTTACCCGTTGCTGTTTGCCTGGGTGAGTTATAAGACGCTCATCCGGCTGGCAGAACATAAACGTCGCTTACAGGTTATGAGTACGCGAGATGGGATGACCGGGGTGTATAACCGACGTCATTGGGAACTGTTGCTGCGTAATGAATTTGATAATTGCCGCCGCCATCAGCGTGATGCCACGCTTCTTATCATCGATATCGACCATTTTAAGAGTATCAATGATACCTGGGGCCATGACGTAGGGGATCAGGCCATTGTTGCACTGACCCGCCAGTTACAGATGACCTTACGCGGTAGCGATGTGATTGGGCGTTTTGGCGGTGATGAGTTTGCGGTAATCATGTGTGGCACGTCGGCGAGCAGCGCGATTGCAGCGATGTCTCGTGTTCACGAACGGCTTACCCAACTGCGTTTATCTTGCGCGCCGCAGGTTGACCTGCGCATTAGCGTGGGCGTTGCGCCGCTGACATCTGAAACTGAACACTATAGAGAATGGTTAAAATCAGCAGATATGGCGCTCTATAAAGCAAAGAATTCCGGACGTAACCGCACTGAAGCGGCGGCATGACGTCCGGCGGTGTTAACTCAGGAGCGGCTGAGTTTTTCCGATTGCTCCATGCACTTAATCATCGCTTCAATTACTGATGAACGGAAACCGCGTTCTTCCAGGACGCGTACCGCCTCAATGGTGGTTCCACCTGGCGAGCACACCATATCCTTTAATTCGCCAGGATGTTTACCCGTTTCCAGCACCATCTTCGCCGAACCCATTACCGCTTGTGCCGCAAATTTATAAGCCTGCGCGCGGGGCATTCCCCCCTGAACGGCGGCATCTGCCATTGCTTCGATAAACATAAATACATAGGCCGGTGCTGAACCGCTGACACCAACGACCGGATGAATCATTGCCTCCGCAATGACTTCAGCTTCGCCAAAGCAGCGGAAGATATTCAGCACGTCAGCCGTATCTTCCGGCGTGACTAAGGCGTTTGGCGTGACGGAGGTCATTCCGGCGTTCACCAGCGACGGCGTGTTTGGCATCGCGCGAATGATTTTACGGTCGTGACCCAGCGCGCGGGCAAGCTGATCGAGGGTGACGCCTGCGGCAATTGAGACGACCAGGGAGTCTTTGTTCAGGCTGGAGGTAATTTCGCTCAGCACCTTAATCATAATGCCTGGCTTTACAGCCCCAAAAACAATATCAGCGATCTGCGCGACTTCTTGTGCAGACTGCGCCGCATTAATGCCGTACTGGTCGTGTAGCGCGGCGACCTTATCGGGGGAAGGGGTATAGACCCAGATTTGTCCGGGGAGAACCTGACCGCTGGCGATCATGCCGCCAAGAATGGCTTTGCCCATATTACCGCAGCCGATAAAACCAATTTTCTTGTCCATCTTGTCACTCCCTATGGATGATATTCATTGTTTTATACCCTAATTACTTCAAGTAACTTGAATTATTTGGGGTAAACCTGGGAAAGCTAAGCTTAGCGCGGAATGAATATGTTCAGAAGGAGAAACAGCACTTTGCCTGAAAGTAAAAGCACGCGACAATGTGCGGCAGCACAACAGTGGGGAGAAGTTATGACAATATGGGTGGATGCCGATGCGTGTCCGAATGTGATTAAAGACATTTTGTACCGCGCTTCTGAGCGCATGCAAATGCCGCTTGTTTTGGTGGCCAACCAAAGCCTGCGCGTCCCGCCTTCGCGTTTCATCAGCACATTACGTGTGCCTGCGGGCTTTGACGTGGCTGATAACGAGATTGTGCGTCAGTGTAGCGCCGGCGATTTAGTGATAACGGCAGATATTCCGCTGGCGGCTGAAGTGATTGAAAAAGGTGCGGCGGCGCTTAACCCGCGTGGCGAACGTTATACCGAAGCCACGATCCGCGAGCGTCTGATGATGCGTGATTTTATGGATACGCTACGCGCCAGCGGTATTCAGACCGGGGGGCCGGACAGCCTTTCGTCCCGCGACAGACAGCATTTTGCGGCTGAACTGGATAAGTGGTGGCTGGAAGTTCAGCGTAGAAAATAGTATGTGTAATTTATTGTTTACACTTTATTCATTGTGAATTCTTGTTATAGTAGGGGTTAACTCATCTCGCCATTCTTTCTGTAATTTTTTCTTTACGATTTTGGCGATGTACTAGTTTGATGATATGATTATATTTTTAACCGCATCAGATCCCGCTTGTTGGCGGCTCTCTGGGGAAATTCTGTGATGACGCAACCTCTTTTTCTTGTTGGCCCCCGGGGGTGTGGTAAGACGACAACCGGTATGGCGCTGGCAAAGGCTATTGATTTCCAGTTCGTTGATACCGATCGCTGGTTGCAATCGCACGTGCAAATGACCGTGGCGGAAATCGTCGAAAGAGAAGGGTGGGAAGGGTTTCGTGCCCAGGAAACGACCGCTCTGCAGGCTGTCACAGCACCAGCAACGGTTGTTGCGACCGGCGGCGGTATTATTCTTACCGAATTTAACCGTCACTACATGCGCAGCCACGGCGTGGTTATCTATTTAAGCGCACCGGTATCGGTACTGGTTGATCGTCTGGAGGCGACGCCTGAAGAAGGATTACGACCGACCTTAACCGGCAAGCCGTTGACTGAAGAAGTGCAGGAAGTGCTCGCCCAGCGAGATGTTTTGTATCGCGAAGCCGCGCACTATATCGTTGATGCCACTAATGCGCCTGCGCAGGTGGTGGAAGACATTCTTGGGATACTGGCGCAGGCAGCGCCACGGTTGCAGGGCGGTGTCTATACTTAATGTTCATCCAGTGAAAAGGAAGAACTATGCCGACACAACCACCTTACCCACGTCAAGCGACCATTGTTACGGTTGAAAAAGGGACGCCAGGCCAGACGGTAACCTGGTATCAACTTCGTGCCGATCACCCTAAACCGAATTCGTTGATCAGTGAGCATCCTTCGGCTCAGGAAGCGATGGATGCTAAAAAACGCTACGAAGACCCCGATAAAACCTGATACGAAGACCGCCCTGGCACGAGTCTTAAAAGTGCCAGTCCGGGCGTGCATCACATTTTTTTAAATTTCGCTGTATACAGTAAAAATTGAAAATTAAACAATAACAATTCAGTACTGGAATGATCTGGAATCTTTACACAATACACCGCCGATCTACTGCTACGCTTTTGAGCATTTGTAGCACAGGTCAGCGCCCGGCACTTATCCGGGATTTCACAGCAAAGTAAGAAGACGGTGGAGCAACAAATGAGTACGTCGTTGGCTATCCTCACGATTGGCGTTGTGCCGATGTGTGAGATGTTACCGCTCCTGACGGAATATATTGATGAACAGCACATTACTCACCACAGTCTGCTGGGGCAGATGCAGCGAGAAGATGTGATGGCCGAGTACGGGGCTTCACCCGGTGACGAGCTGTTATTAACACTGCTTAGCGACCACCAACTTGCTCATGTCTCACGTCAGAAAGTGGAACGCTCGCTGCAAAGCATTGTGGAGGTTCTCGATAATCAGGGATTTGATGTGATCCTGCTGATGAGTACCGCCTCAATCACCCGTCTGACCGCCCGCAATAGTATCTTGTTGGAACCCATACGCATTATTCCCCCGTTAGTGGCTTCAATTGTCGAAGGGCATCAGGTTGGGGTCATTGTACCTGTTGCTGAATTGCTCAAAGCCCAGACACAAAAGTGGCAGGTGTTACAAACTCCGCCAGTGTACGCCGTGGCGAATCCAGTAGAAGGTTCTGAACAACAGCTGATTGATGCCGGGAAATATCTCCTTGAGCAAGGCGCTGATGTTCTCATGCTGGACTGCCTGGGTTTTCATCAACGCCATCGTGATTTACTGCAAAAGTCGCTGGATGTCCCGGTTTTGCTGTCCAATGTGTTGATTGCCCGACTAGCTTCGGAATTGCTGGCGTAATTTTGCGTGACAGGTGGAACGTCAGCCCCCTATATTGGTTCCTAACTTAATCACGAGATAGGGCCAGTTGTATGCTTCAAAGTAATGAATACTTTTCCGGCAAAGTAAAATCGATCGGTTTTACCAGCAGCAGTACTGGCCGCGCCAGTGTAGGCGTGATGGCTGAAGGTGAATATACCTTTGGTACTGCGGCGCCTGAAGAGATGACGGTGGTTAGTGGCGCACTGAACGTGCTGCTGCCAGGGGAAACCGAGTGGAAAGTCTATGCCGCAGGAGACGTGTTTAACGTACCGGGCAACAGTGAGTTTCATCTGCAGGTAGCAGAGCCAACATCCTATCTTTGCCGCTATTTGTAAGCGTAAAAATGACGAATGGCGATATTGTGTCGCCATTCGCTAAACAGGGCTAACGTTGCGCTTCGCCGCCTAATCCTTCCACCAGACTTTTAATCAGCGCCGCCAGTTCACCTGTCATCAGGATGAAATCGGCATCAAAACGCTGAGCATAATCTTCACGGTCGATATCTTCGTTCTGATCGCGCAGCTCATCGCTGAACTTCAGACGCTTAATGGAGCCGTCGTCACACATAACGAACTGAATACGCTGCTGCCAGTCGAGGGCCAACTTGGTGACCAGTTTGCCCGCCTCGATATGCACGGCGATTTCGTCGCAGACCAGATCCTGCTTTTTCGCGCGGATCACACCGCCGTCTTCAAGGATCGCTTTCAGTTCAGCTTCATCCAGTAACTGGAACCCTTGTGCTGTTGTGCCGGAGCGAACCCATTCGGTCAGCGTCAGCTCAATAGGGTTTTCCATCGTCAGCGGAACGACCGGCAGCGAACCGAGGCTTTTACGCAGCAGCGCCAGCGTATCTTCCGCTTTTTTCGCGCTTGCACAGTCGACCATGATCAGATCGTTGACGGTGTCGATCCACATCATTGTCTGGCTGAAGCGGCTAAAGGCGCGCGGCAGCAATGAGTGCAGAACTTCATCTTTCAGTGAGTCTTTTTCGGTCTTCTTGAGTTTGCGACCTTGCTCAGCTTCCAGTTTGAATATTTTGGCTTCCAGCGCCTGTTTGATAACCGGCGACGGCAGAATTTTTTCTTCTTTGCGGGCGCAGATAATAATTTGGCCATTGGCGGTATGCGTTAATGCATCGCTGTGCGATCCCATCGGCGGAACCCAGCCCATTTTTGCCATATCCTGGCTACCGCAAGGGGTGAACGTCATTGATGCCAGCTGTTTTTCCATCTCTTCGGCACGCAAAGAAACATCGCGGCTAAGACGGTAAACCATTAAATTTTTGAACCACAGCATGATAATTTCCACGGCCTTGTCGTTAAATCCAGCGGGCATGATAGCGAATTGTCGCTATGCTTGCATTGTTAATCGGGAAGAGGAGCAAACAGTGCGTATAGGTATCGATTTGGGCGGTACGAAAACGGAAGTTATTGCGCTTGGCGATGCGGGCGAACAGCTTTTTCGCCATCGCCTGCCCACGCCGCGTGATGATTATTGGCAAACGATAGAAACCATCGCCATGCTGGTGGAGATGGCGGAAAACGCTACCGGGCAGACGGGAACCGTGGGAATGGGCATTCCCGGTTCAATCTCGCCCTACACCGGGGTAGTAAAGAATGCCAACTCGACCTGGCTTAACGGGCAACCTTTTGACAAAGACCTGAGTTCGCGTCTGAATCGCGAAGTGCGGTTGGCAAATGATGCCAACTGTCTGGCGGTTTCTGAAGCGGTGGATGGTGCGGCGGCGGGGGCGCAAACCGTGTTTGCGGTGATTATCGGCACCGGATGTGGCGCAGGCGTGGCGCTGAATGGTCGGGCGCACACGGGCGGTAACGGTACCGCGGGCGAGTGGGGGCATAATCCGCTGCCGTGGATGGACGAAGATGAGCTGCGTTTTCGACAGGAAGTACCTTGTTATTGCGGCAAGCAAGGCTGCATTGAAACCTTCATTTCCGGGACCGGTTTTGCCACCGACTACCAGCGCCTGAGCGGTAAGCCGCTCAAAGGCAGTGAAATTATCAGCCTTGTTAATGCGCAGGATACTCTTGCGGAGCAAGCGTTGAGCCGCTATGAGCTTCGTCTGGCGAAATCACTGGCACATGTGGTGAATATTCTCGATCCGGACGTCATTGTGCTGGGTGGCGGAATGAGCAATGTCGATCGACTGTATCAAAACGTTCCGACGTTGATGCAGCAATTTGTTTTTGGTGGCGAGTGTGAAACGCCTCTACGCAAGGCGTTGCACGGTGACTCCAGCGGCGTGCGCGGCGCGGCCTGGCTGTGGCCGCACGTATAAACGGTTGTTATGTCGCGGGTGCAACCTGTTGTTGCACGCCGCGCTTCAGGCGACCATAGAGCAGCAGCGAGGACATCGCAGAAAACGACAGCAGCGCAGCCGGCAGCGTCACGTAGTTGTAGGCAAATCCCAGCGTCAGCATCATGCCACCGCAGTACGCGCCAATCGCGCTGCCGAGATTGAAGGCAATTTGCCCGCCAGCCGCGCCCAGTAGTTCTCCCCCTTTAGCATTTTGCAGCAGCAAAATTTGCAACGGCGCCGACAGAGCAAACAGACCCGCGCAGCAAATGAAAGCGAAGGTCAGCGACGCGGCTTTGATGCCGCCAAAGGCAAAGAGCAGCAGCAGAGCCAGCACAATCACGAAGTCGGTTATTACCGCAATTCGCAGCGGCGTATAACGGCCTGACAGCCTACCGCTTAGCAGATTTCCTAACACCATTCCCAATCCCACCAGCATCATGATGAAGGTCATTAGCGCCTCGGAGAAGCCGGAGATATACATCATGTACGGTTTGACGTAGCTGAACCAGGCGAAAACCCCGGCGTTCCCAAACATGGTGGCGGAAAAAATGAACCACGGGGCGGGGCTTTTCAAAAAGTGAAATTGTTCGCGCAGTTTCCCTTTTACCTCATCGCTAATGTTGGGGACCCAAAAAGCGACCGAGACTATTACGGCGATATTAAAGACGGCTATCAGCAGAAACGTGTAGCGCCAGCTAAATTCCTGGCTCAGCCAGGTGCCGACGGGAATGCCAACCAGATTGGCAACGGTCATCCCCGAAATCATGCCCGCGACGGCGGCGGTGACTTTTCCTGGACGGGCCAGCTTCGACAGGATAATCGCGCCCACGCCGAAAAATGCGCCATGAGGGAAGCCGGAAACCAGCCTGCCCACCGCCAGCATAAAATACGAGGAAGAGAGGGTGAAGATGGCGTTGCCAATCACGCACAGGGTGACCAGAAACAGCAAAATATGTTTGAGCGAAAAGCGATTGGAAAAGAGCGCAATAATGGGCGCGCCAAACACTACGCCAAAGGCGTAAAACGAAATCATATGGCCAGCGGCAGGAATGGAAATTCCCACGTCCCGCGCCAGCTCAGTGAGGACACCCATGATGCCAAACTCGGCCATGCCCAGCCCAAATGTTCCGAGCGCTAAAGAGAAAATGACTTTTTTCATACCACCTGCCAACAAGAAAGACGCAGGATTTGCGTCATAGCGACGAACGTTCGCCGCCAATAGCGATAGCTTGCGGATAAGCGAAGTGGAATGCCATTTCATATCCGTCCCTGAGTATGCAATATTGTGCTACATAGCGTGCCGGATAGCGTTAGCGCTTATCCGGCCTGTGACACCATATCCGCTGGCCGATTACTCCACCGCAAACATTTTGTCGAGTTTGCTGTAGCCCAGACCGTTGATTTTTTTCACCTTGATCTGCACCGGAATGCGTTCTTTCATTGCTTCGACGTGGCTGATCACGCCAATGGTTTTACCGGTAGCGTTGAGCGCATCAAGCGCGTCCAGGGCGGTATCCAACGTTTCACTGTCCAGCGTGCCGAAACCTTCGTCGAGGAACAGGGAGTCAATTCGGGTTTTGTGGCTGACCAGATCGGATAATGCCAGCGCCAGCGCCAGACTCACGAGGAAGCTCTCGCCGCCGGAAAGCGTACGCGTATCACGTACGGCATCGGCCTGCCAGGTATCAACCACTTCCAGCTCTAACGCTTCGCTGGCCTTGCGCTGCAACAAATAGCGACCGTGCAGACGGGTTAACTGGTTGTTGGCAAGCCAGACGAGGTTATCCAGCGTCAGCCCCTGGGCAAATTTGCGGAACTTATCTCCCTCTTTCGAGCCGATCAGTGCATTCAAATACCCCCAGTCTTCGACCTGCTGCGCGACTTTTTCAATCTCCTGCATCAGCGCCTGCTGCTGCTGGCGGTTTTCAGCATCTTGTTTGAGCTGCTGGCGAATTTCGCCCTGACGAGTAGTGTTATCGCGTAGCAGTTGGGTGAGCTGCGCCAGCGCGTCGTGCAGATGCTGCGCCGTCAGCGTGAGATCCACTTCTGTTGGTTGCTGCTGTTGATGAGCCGCCAGTGCCTGCTGGGCCTGATTAACCAGCGTTTGCGCCTGCTGTCGCTGGCCTTCCAGTGATTGCTTCAACTGCTCCAGGCGATTAAAGGTCTCTTCGTCCAGCAGGGCGGCAATAAAGGCGTCGCGATCGGCAAAGATGCTGGCCTGCAATGCGGCATCAAACTGCGCCTGGATTTCCGCGGCGCGCTGAACGTCCTGTGCCTCCTGCTGTTGCAAGGTTTGCCACTGTCCCTGTAAAGAGAGGCAATCGTCGTGCACCTGCCGCCAGTTTTCCAACGACAAATCCTCAATGTTTTCAGAAAGCGCCTCGGTTTCAGGCAACGTTTCCAGCAGCGGCGCAAGCTGGGCAATCCGTGCCTGTAACTCGGTCAGTTCATTCTGACGCTGTTGCCACATTTGTGCTTCGTTCGCCCGTTCGCTTAGCCATGAGGCGACGTCATCCTCGGGTGGAAGGGCCAGACCATAGCGGGAAAGCTCGGCGGTTAGCGTCGCCTGGCGCTGGTCAATATGCAGCTGGAGCTGGGTAATCTGCTCGGTATGCGCGGTGATTTGCGCCTGCAGGGTATGACGCAGGCTCAACTGGTGAAGCTGTTGTTCGTGCTCTTCCTGAGCGGCCAGCCACGGGGCAATGTCATCCTGCGGTTGTAGCGTGACGTTGAGGCTGGCGGTGACGGTCAGCCACTCTTGAGTAAGTGCTTGCTCCTCCTGAGAAAGCGTCTGTGCTTCGCGTTCATCCCGCTGAAGTTGCTGGGTTATCGCCTCAAGCTGGCCGCGTAGCGTTGAACCCTCATCGGCCAGCGTTTTGACCTCTTTTTCCAGTGCCTCACGCCGCGTCTGATTCACGCTCAGTTCGAGCGTTTGATAGCGTTCAATCGCCGGATGTGCGATGGAGCCGCATAGCGGGCAAGGCATGCCGGATTGCAACAATGCCCGTTGGCTTTCCAGATCTTTGATGCGGGCTTCTTGCTCGCAAATGACTCTCACATCGGTAAGTTGCTGATTTTTATCTTTATAGCGCTGACGTTTTTCGGCAAGCACCGCGTTGCGCTGGGTCAACTCTTGTTGACGCTGTACAAGCGTGGCGCGTAACTGTGCCAGTTGTTTTTGCTTCGGGGTGATTTGTCCGTGTAAATTGCTCAGCCGCTGGCGTAATGGACGAAGCTGCACATGTTGCGCCAGCGCATCCGTTACCTCCTGCGGCGAAAGGGTCAGCGCGGGAAGCGTTAGTGCATTGAGCTTACGCGTGTCGTTCTCTCGCAGCTGCTGCCATTGGCGTAGCTGGGTGCTGGCGTCGGACTGTTGGGCCAGCAGCGCTTTCCATCCTGCCAGTTCGCTACTCCATAAGCGGAAGCGATCATGCTCATTAAGCCAGTCGGTTAACGTCTGTTGTTCGGCTAGCATCAAGGTCGACTGCATTTGCGCCTGCTGACGAATACGCCCGCGTAGCGTTAAGCTGCTTTGTAAGCGAGCATTCACTTCCTGAATCTTCTGGCGTGTACGCTCGATAGTAGCCGTTTGTTCCTGAATTCGCTCCCAGTGCGGGCGTAACGCCCTGGCCGGCAGTGCCAGACTCAGTGCCGCCAACTGCGGCTGCGCGTCTTCTTGCGCCTGAAGCGCTGCCTGTAATGCCTGCTGGTGACGGTTTATATCCGTTTGTAGCTCATTTTGCCGAATGAGCCAGTTGAGGTGCTGTTGCTGGGTTTGTTGGCTGGTAAGGTATTGTTTTTCTTCGTCAGTAAGTACCTGCAAACTTTCCGTCAGGGATTGCACCTGCTCTGGCGCTAACAGCGCCACGCCGCTGGCCTGGGCCTGCAGTTTTTCCAGCTCCGTACGCGCTGATTTGTGCTTTTCAAACACCATAGCGGAGATTTGACCGTAAATCTCTGTGCCGGTCAGCTCTTCCAGCAGTTCGGCGCGCTCTTTTGGTTTGGCATTAAGAAATGCGGCAAACTGGCCCTGAGAGAGCAGCATGGAACGGGTAAAACGACCGTAATCCAGCCCGGTAAGCTCGGCGGTCATCTCCAGCTTGTCTTTGACTTTATCGGCGAGGATTTTACCGTCGGCGCAGCGGGCCAGCTCTACGCGCGGGACCTGCAGGTTGCCCTCAGGCTGGTTGCGTGCCCGGTTCTGGCTCCAGAATGCGCGGTAGGCTTCGCCCCGCACTTCAAATTCCACCTCGGCCAGACACTCCGCTGTGTCGCGGGTCATCAGGTCGTTTTGCGACTGTGACACAGTATTCAGGCGCGGCGTTTCGTGGTACAGCGCAAGGCAAATTGCGTCCAGCAGGGTGGTTTTCCCCGCGCCTGTGGGCCCGGTGATGGCGAACAGCCCGTTGCTGGCAAAAGGTTCTGCCGTGAAATCGACTTTCCATTCTCCCTTCAGGGAGTTGAGGTTTTTCAGGCGCAGGCTGAGAATTTTCATGCTTCAGCCTCCCCGGCAAGCGTCTGTACGGTTGCGCTAAACAGCTGATTAAGCCGCTCGCGCTGCGGTTCTTCGAGTTCTTCCAGCGCCAGGCGGCGGTCAAAAACCTCCGCCACGCTCAGCTCGCTTAATGTTTCACGACGTTCATTGGCCATAATGCGTTCGCGCTGTTCGCGACTGCGGCGCACCAATAACACCTCTACCGGTAAATCTTCGGTCAAGGCCTGGATTTTACGCTGCATATCATGCAGATAGTCATCGGTGGTAATTTCAATATCCAGCCACACCGGCGGCTCTTGCTGTACGTTGCGCCACTGCTCAAGCTGGGCGGTAATGGCGGCGAGATCGCCTTTCAGTACCGCAAGCGGCTGGGTGACCGGTACGGTGAGATTCTCGACGGCGTTGAGTTTCCCTGCTTCAAAGCTCACCAGATGCACGCATTTGTTTTTGCCGCACTCGTCAAAACTGAGAGCGATCGGCGAGCCGCAGTAGCGAATATGCTCCGTGCCGCCGATAACCTGCGCCCGGTGAATATGGCCCAGCGCGATGTAGTCCGCCGGAGGGAAGTTTTGTGCAGGGAAGGCGTCCAGCGTACCGATATAAATGTCTCGGACGGCGTCACTTTTACTGGCGCCGACGGTGGTCAAATGCCCGGTCGCGATGATGGGCAGATTCTGATCACCACGCAGCGTGCAGGCATCCTGATACTGCTGCTGGTAATAGTCGGTGATGGCTGACAGCAAATGTTGCTGTTTTTCTTGCCCGGTTAGCCCGGCCTGGCTGGTAATGATGTCGCGTGGACGTAAAAAAGGAACCGGGCACAGAATTGCCCCCGGCGTGCCGTCACGTTGCGACAGTACCTGCGGCGCATGGCCGGCGCTGGCAACGACCGTGGTGTTGAGAAACGCCAGTATATCGCGGGATTCGTTGAGTGTGGCGACGGAGTCGTGGTTGCCTGCCAGCACCACCAGATGACACCCGGTTTGCTGTAAATTAACGACAAAACGGTTATACAGCTCACGGGCGTAGCTTGGCGGTGAGCCGGTATCGAAAATATCACCCGCCACAATAATGGCATCCACCTGATGGGATTGTGCCGTTTCCAGCAGCCAGTCGAGAAAGGCCTGATGTTCAGCGGCGCGGCTCTTGCTGTAGAAATTTTGGCCCAGATGCCAGTCAGACGTGTGAAGGATGCGCATAAGAGTTCCATGACGATAAAACAGTGGTGGGGATTATAACCTTTCAAGGACGGTAATATCTTGTCTCCGGGCTGTCATAATTCGCCGGGCTGCGTTAAACCTGGGCTATCTTTTCATAAATCTGTCATAAAACTGACGCATAATGGCACCGTATTGATGGCAAACGATTTAATTATAAACAGGGCAAATCATGGCGAGACGTATTCTGGTCGTAGAAGATGAAGCTCCAATTCGTGAAATGGTCTGCTTCGTGCTCGAGCAAAACGGTTTTCAACCCGTAGAAGCCGAAGACTATGACAGTGCTGTGAACCAACTCAATGAACCCTGGCCGGATCTCGTCCTGCTTGACTGGATGCTTCCCGGCGGCTCGGGTCTGCAATTTATTAAACATCTCAAGCGCGAAGCCATGACGCGGGATATCCCCGTGATGATGCTGACGGCGAGAGGTGAAGAGGAAGACCGCGTCCGGGGTCTGGAAACCGGTGCGGATGATTATATTACCAAGCCGTTTTCTCCCAAGGAGCTGGTGGCGCGTATTAAAGCGGTTCTGCGTCGTATTTCACCGATGGCGGTGGAAGAGGTTATTGAGATGCAGGGGCTAAGCCTTGATCCGACCTCGCATCGCGTGATGACCGGCGAGGATCCGCTGGATATGGGGCCGACTGAATTCAAACTGTTGCACTTCTTTATGACCCACCCTGAGCGCGTCTACAGCCGGGAACAACTCCTCAATCATGTCTGGGGAACCAATGTCTACGTGGAAGACCGGACAGTGGATGTGCATATCCGCCGCTTACGTAAAGCACTGGAGCACAGCGGACACGATCGAATGGTGCAGACAGTTCGCGGGACGGGATATCGTTTTTCGACCCGCTTCTGACTGACAAGAATCAGGGCCTGATGGATTAGGCCGTTTATGGAGTAAGACGTTTGCTAGAACGATTGTCATGGAAAAGGTTGGTACTGGAGCTGATCCTGTGCTGCATACCGGCATTTATCCTTAGCGCTTTTTTCGGTTACCTGCCCTGGTTTTTACTGGCGTCGGTAACGGGCCTGCTTATCTGGCATTTCTGGAATCTATTGCGTTTGTCCTGGTGGCTATGGGTTGACAGAAGCATGACGCCGCCGCCGGGGCGAGGCAGTTGGGAGCCGTTGTTATATGGGCTGCATCAAATGCAGCTGCGCAACAAAAAGCGCCGTCGAGAACTGGGTAACCTGATCAAACGTTTTCGCAGCGGGGCGGAATCACTACCCGACGCGGTGGTGTTGACCACCGAAGAAGGCGGTATCTTCTGGTGTAACGGACTGGCTCAGCAGGTTCTGGGACTGCGCTGGCCGGACGATAGCGGGCAAAATATTCTTAACCTGCTGCGATACCCGGAATTCACTCAATATCTGAAAACGCGCGACTTTAGCCGGCCTATCAATCTGGTGCTCAATACCGGACGGCATCTGGAAATTCGCGTGATGCCCTACACGGATAAGCAACTGCTGATGGTGGCGCGCGACGTTACCCAGATGCACCAACTGGAAGGTTCACGGCGAAACTTTTTCGCCAACGCCAGCCATGAGCTGCGCACACCGCTGACGGTGCTGCAAGGTTATCTGGAAATGATGCAGGAGCATCCGCTGGAAGGGACAACTCGCGAAAAAGCACTGCATACCATGCGCGAACAAACGTACCGTATGGAAGGCCTGGTGAAGCAGCTGCTGACGCTGTCAAAAATTGAAGCTGCTCCGACGTTGCAACTGAATGAGAAAGTCGATGTGCCCATGATGCTGCGCGTGATCGAGCACGAAGCGCAAACCCTGAGCCAGCATAAACATACGTTTACCTTTGATGTCGATAACAGCCTGAACGTGCGGGGCAACGAGGAGCAGTTGCGTAGCGCTATCTCGAATCTCGTCTATAACGCGGTGAACCACACACCAGCGGGAACGCACATTACCGTACGCTGGCAGCATGTGGTCTCGGGGGCGGAATTTTGTGTGGAAGACAACGGTCCAGGCATTGCCGCCGAGCATATTCCACGTTTGACCGAGCGTTTTTATCGGGTAGATAAGGCGCGATCGCGGCAAACGGGCGGTAGCGGGTTGGGCCTTGCCATCGTGAAACATGCGCTGCATCATCACGACAGCCGTTTGAATATCGAAAGCGAACCAGGCAAAGGGACGCGATTTAGTTTCGTGATCCCGGAACGTTTGATTGCCAAAAGTAACGGTTAAAGCACATTCGTAAGATTATCTTTCCAAAAGCCAGCACAAGCTGGCTTTTTCTATACGGTCAATATATGACTCCTGAATTTTACGACGTTTGATTGTTTTTTGTTCGAACTATTACCCATACCTTTTTCCATGAAATGGTGTTTTGTGCTAACCAAATTTTTCATATCGCTATATTGTTCTGGTTTTTGGATCCCACCTTGCTTTAAAACGTTATAAGCGTTTAAATTGCGCTCCAGGTGCTGTCATACCGACTGCATTTACGCGGTAAATCGAAAAACTATTCTTCGCCGCGCCAGGTCGGGAGTGTTTCCCGCTGGAATTGAGCAAAAATGCCGCTGTATTGTCCCCCAGGGAAAGGCAAAAATTTACTATTTTCAACACCACATCCACAGGCAGTAAGACTTTATGACCCATCAGTTAAAATCGCGCGATATTATCGCTTTGGGATTTATGACATTTGCACTGTTCGTTGGTGCAGGTAACATCATCTTCCCCCCAATGGTTGGTTTGCAGGCAGGTGAACACGTCTGGACTGCGGCTTTTGGCTTTTTGATTACCGCCGTTGGCCTGCCGGTACTTACCGTTGTCGCGCTGGCGAAAGTCGGTGGTGGTGTGGACCGACTGAGCACACCTATCGGTAAAGTTGCTGGTCTGCTACTGGCGACTGTTTGCTATCTGGCCGTTGGGCCGTTATTTGCTACCCCGCGTACCGCGACGGTCTCTTTCGAAGTCGGGATTGCACCGCTGACCGGAGACTCTGCGCTGCCGCTGTTTATCTATAGCGTTATCTATTTCGCGATTGTGATTCTGGTTTCGCTGTATCCGGGCAAACTGCTGGATACGGTGGGTAATTTCCTGGCGCCGCTGAAAATCCTGGCGCTGGTTGTTCTGTCTGTCGCCGCAATCGTCTGGCCAGCAGGCCCGATCAGTAATGCGATGGAAGCCTACCAAACTGCGGCATTTTCTAATGGCTTCGTGAACGGGTATCTGACCATGGATACGCTGGGCGCGATGGTGTTTGGTATTGTTATCGTTAACGCCGCTCGCTCGCGTGGTGTTACTGAAGCACGTCTGCTGACCCGTTACACCGTTTGGGCGGGTTTAATGGCGGGTGTGGGCTTAACGCTGCTGTATCTCGCGCTGTTCCGTCTGGGTTCAGATAGCGCGATTCTGGTCGATCAGTCTGCTAACGGCGCGGCGATTCTGCATGCGTATGTTCAGCACACCTTTGGCGGTGCAGGAAGCTTCCTGCTGGCGGCGCTGATTTTCATCGCCTGTCTGGTCACCGCGGTTGGCTTGACCTGTGCGTGCGCAGAGTTCTTTGCCCAGTACGTTCCACTGTCTTATCGTACGCTGGTATTTATCCTCGGCGGCTTCTCGATGGTGGTTTCTAACCTGGGTCTGAGCCATCTGATTCAGATCTCTATTCCGGTGCTGACGGCTATCTATCCGCCATGTATCGCACTGGTTGTATTAAGCTTTACCCGCTCATGGTGGCATAATTCTTCCCGCGTCATTGCACCTGCGATGTTTATCAGCCTGATTTTTGGTATCCTTGATGGCATTAAAGCTTCTGCAATTGGCGACGTGTTACCGGCCTGGACCCAGCGTTTACCGCTGGCGGAGCAGGGGCTGGCGTGGTTGATGCCAACAGTCGTGATGGTGGTCCTGGCAGTTATCTGGGATCGCGCCGCGGGTCGACAAGTGACCTCCAGCGCACACTAATATCACTGACAATAAGTTTTAACCACGGGGCTATTAACATGGCCCCGTGGTTTTTTTATTGTGTTAACAGGTTAGGAATCGATGGAAAGTAATAACAAGCTAAAGCGTGGGCTGAGCACCCGGCACATCCGCTTTATGGCATTAGGTTCAGCAATTGGTACCGGGCTGTTCTATGGCTCGGCCGATGCCATCAAAATGGCGGGGCCAAGCGTGTTGCTGGCCTATATTATCGGCGGCGTAGCGGCGTATATTATTATGCGCGCGCTGGGCGAAATGTCTGTTCATAACCCTGCAGCCAGCTCCTTCTCGCGCTATGCGCAGGAAAACCTCGGACCGCTGGCAGGCTATATCACCGGCTGGACCTATTGTTTTGAAATCCTGATTGTCGCCATTGCCGATGTGACTGCCTTTGGTATTTACATGGGTGTCTGGTTCCCGGCCGTACCGCACTGGATTTGGGTACTCAGCGTAGTGCTGATTATCTGCGCCATCAACCTGATGAGCGTGAAGGTGTTTGGCGAGCTGGAGTTCTGGTTCTCGTTCTTCAAAGTCGCCACCATTATCATCATGATTGTCGCCGGTTTCGGTATCATCATTTGGGGGATTGGCAACGGCGGGCAACCGACCGGTATCCATAACTTATGGAGCAATGGTGGCTTCTTCAGCAACGGCTGGCTCGGCATGGTGATGTCGCTGCAAATGGTGATGTTCGCTTACGGCGGGATTGAGATTATCGGGATTACCGCAGGCGAAGCCAAAGACCCGGAAAAATCTATTCCGCGCGCTATCAATTCCGTACCAATGCGTATCCTGGTGTTTTATGTGGGGACGTTGTTCGTCATTATGTCTATCTACCCGTGGAACCAGGTGGGTACCGACGGTAGCCCGTTCGTTATGACGTTCCAGCATATGGGCATTACCTTTGCTGCCGGGATCCTCAACTTTGTGGTTCTGACTGCGTCGCTGTCGGCAATTAACTCTGACGTCTTCGGTGTGGGACGTATGCTACACGGCATGGCGGAACAGGGCAGTGCCCCAAAAATGTTTGCCAAGACGTCGCGTCGTGGCGTGCCGTGGGTTACGGTGATGGTGATGACCATCGCGCTGCTGTTTGCGGTTTATCTTAACTACATCATGCCGGAAAACGTCTTCCTGGTGATCGCCTCTTTGGCAACGTTCGCCACGGTTTGGGTGTGGATTATGATCCTGCTGTCGCAGATTGCTTTCCGTCGTCGTCTGCCGCCAGAAGAGGTCAAAGCGCTGAAATTTAAAGTACCGGGTGGGGTAACGACGACCATTGTTGGCCTGATTTTCCTGGTCTTTATCATCGCGCTTATCGGCTATCATCCGGATACCCGCATTTCGCTGTATGTCGGCTTTGCGTGGATTGTCCTGCTGCTGGTCGGCTGGGGATTCAAGCGCCGTCGCGAGCGCCAACTGGCTGAAGCACAGTAATATTTTTGCCGGGTAGCTTTGCGTTACCCGGCAATTTTCTCCTCCCCCGAACTCCTCCCCCAATAAACGTTAAGATGATGAGTGATCCTGCACTTCGCTATGGCAAGGTGACGTCATTATCATCAAAGGGGATACGTGATGTTGAACGCCTGGCACCTTCCGGTTGCCCCATTTGTTAAGCAAAACAAAGATCAACTGACGATTACATTATGGCTGGCGGGGGAAAATCCACCCCAGCGGGTGACGCTACGCGCAGAAAACGATAACGAAGAGATTTCGCTGGCTATGCACAAGCAGCGCAGCCAGCCGCAGCCGGGTGTGACCGCGTGGCGAGCGGCGATTGATCTCTCCAGCGGGCAGCCTCGTCGACGCTATAGCTTTAAATTACTTTGGCTCGATCGTCAGTTGTGGTTCACCCCACAGGGATTCAGCCGTTTTCCGCCTGCGCGTCTGGAGCAGTTTGCCGTCGATGTGCCGGATAACGGTCCGCAGTGGGTCGCTGACCAGGTCTTTTACCAAATTTTCCCGGACCGTTTTGCCCGCAGCCAGTCGCGTGAAGCAGGCCAGGATAACGTCTATTACCATCACGCGGCCGGGCACGACATCGTGCGGCGCGAATGGGACGAACCGCTTACGGCTCAGGCCGGTGGCTCCACGTTCTATGGCGGCGATTTGGACGGCATCAGCGAAAAGCTACCGTACCTGAAAACGTTAGGGGTCACGGCGCTGTACCTGAATCCTGTGTTTACCGCGCCGAGCGTGCATAAATACGATACCGAAGATTACCGTCATGTTGATCCGCAATTTGGCGGCGACACGGCGCTGCTACGCCTGCGGCACAACACCCAACAGCAGGGCATGCGCTTGATTCTGGACGGTGTTTTTAACCATAGCGGCGATTCGCACGCCTGGTTTGACCGGCATAGTAGGGGAACGGATGGGGCGTGCCATAACTCAGAATCCCCCTGGCGCGACTGGTATCATTTCTCAGCCGACGGCGTTGCGCTCGACTGGCTGGGGTATTCCAGCCTGCCCAAGCTGGACTTCTCTTCGGAAAGCCTGGTAAATGAAATTTATCGCGGCGAAGACAGTATCGTCCGTCACTGGCTGAAAGCGCCGTGGAGTATGGACGGCTGGCGTCTTGATGTGGTGCACATGCTGGGAGAAGGAGGAGGCGCACGTAACAACCTACAACACGTGGCCGGCATTACGCAGGCGGCAAAAGAAACCCAGCCAGAGGCGTATGTGGTGGGTGAACATTTTGGCGATGCTCGCCAGTGGTTGCAGGCCGACGCGGAAGATGCCGCCATGAACTATCGCGGCTTTACTTTCCCTCTCTGGGGATTCCTCGCCAATACCGATATTTCATACGACCCACAATCCATTGACGCCCAGACCTGTATGGCGTGGATGGATAACTACCGTGCGGGGTTGTCGCATCAACAGCAATTGCGCATGTTTAACCAGCTCGACAGCCACGATACCGCTCGCTTTAAGTCTCTGCTCGGTAAAGACGTCGCACGTTTACCGCTGGCGGTAGTGTGGCTATTTACCTGGCCTGGCGTGCCCTGTATTTACTACGGCGACGAAGTGGGGCTGGATGGCAACAACGATCCGTTTTGCCGCAAACCTTTCCCATGGCAGCCTGAAAAACAGGACGCTAACCTGCTGGCGTTGTACCAGCGGCTGGCAAAATTACGCCACCAGAGCCAGGCGCTACGCCACGGTGGTTGTCAGGTGATTTACGCCGAGGATAACGTGGTGGTGTTTGTACGGGTGCTAAACCGCCAGCGCGTGTTAGTGGCGATTAACCGTGGCCAGGCTTGTGAAGTGGTCCTGCCAGCCTCGCCATTACTGAGCGTGAGTCATTGGCAGCACAAAGAGGGCACAGGTGTGCTTGCCGACGATATCCTGACGTTGCCGGCGATTTCCGCCTCGGTATGGTCAGGTCATTGATATAAGTGCGCAATCGCCGGGCTTGCCAGCAGCGCGTCTCGCCACCAGCGCTGCGCCAGCCCATCACGGTTATTACGCCATGCCATATAGGCCACGTCTTTTTGGCGAAATGAGATAACCGTTTTTTCCACCAGCTCGCCCGTAGCAAGCCACGGGCTGGCAATATGGCGGGGGAGAAATCCGCAGCCCATGCCGGCTCGCAGTAGCATCACTTTACTGTGGAAGTCATCGACACGGATCTGCGCCTGCTCCTCCATCAGATTGGTTTGTAACGGATGGCAGAAGCGGGCGCTGTCGCTGATAACAATCGCCCGATGCAGGCACAACTGCTCGTTGGTCAGGCCATCAGGTGCTGCGGCCAGCGGATGCTCAGGTGCCACGACAAATACATTGTCCAATGTACCGAGCATTTTGTAGGACCAGGCCGCTGACGTTGGTGGTTCATTAATCGCCCCCAGAATAATATCTGCTCCATTATGGGTCAGCTCCTCCCAGGAACCCGCCAGCGTATGATGGGTAAAACTGAGGCGGGTTTGCTTATTCAGCGCGTGAAATTCATCGATAATGGGTAACAGCGAGGCGAAAGGAAAGGAGTCGTCCAGCGCAATCGCCAGCTCTTTTTCCCAGCCTGAACTCAGCTGTACCGCCTGTTTTTCGAGATCTTTTGCCGCACTTAGCAATAAACGTCCCTTTTCCAGCATCATCTGTCCGGTGTCGGTAAATTTAGCCCGGTGTCCGGAACGGTCAAGCAACTCGATATTCAGGTCGCTTTCCAGCTTTTGAATCATATAGCTGAGTGCCGCAGGCGTTTTAAACAGCGATTCGGCCGCCGCGGCAAATGAACCCTGTTTGTCGAGTGCGTCGAGAATAAGCAAAACATCCAGATTAATGCGCATAAGCAGAAAAGATCCTGAAAATTAAACCCTTCTGTTGTACCGAATGAAGAAAAACAATGCCAGTGAATAAATTAGATGAATCATGCGCATTTTTTTGATGTTGTTTAGGATATATCGCAACACAGAATTAATAGTTTCACAGGATGGTAAGTTTTCTTTAATAACTCGTTAGAAATTTCCCGCTATACTCAACAAGCTTTCTGATTCAGGATCCTGCTGCTGACGGCAGATACAGACCGTTGCCTTTTAACTTATTGATTAAGAAGGTGTGATATGTCTATTCGGGAACTGATTGACCCTCAAAACTCTACGCTTATTTTTATTGATCATCAGCCGCAAATGTCATTTGGTGTAGCGAATATCGATCGCCAGACTTTAAAAAATAATACCGTGGCATTAGCGAAAGCTGGGAAAATATTCAATGTTCCGGTGATTTATACTTCTGTAGAAACGAAAAGTTTTAGCGGATATATCTGGCCAGAACTGTTAGCGGTTCATCCTGATGTAAAACCCATTGAACGCACCTCAATGAACTCCTGGGAAGATGCGGCGTTTGTGAAGGCCGTGGAAGCGACTGGGCGCAAAAAACTGATTATCTCCGCGCTGTGGACCGAAGTCTGCCTGACTTTCCCGGCACTGATGGCGCTGGAAGCGGGTTATGAAGTATATGTGGTGACCGACACTTCCGGCGGCACGTCCGTGGATGCCCATGAGCGTTCTATCGACCGCATGGTACAGGCTGGTGCCGTACCCGTAACCTGGCAACAGGTTCTTCTTGAGTATCAGCGCGACTGGTCTCGCAAAGAAACCTACGACGCCGTCATGGATCTGGTACGCGAGCACAGCGGTGCCTACGGTATGGGCGTGGATTATGCCTATACCATGGTGCATGGCGCGCCAGAACGTAAAGCCTAAATACACGTCATCCTTCATGTTGCATCTTTGTTGGCTTCGCTTGCGTACCCCAGTCACTGACTTATGTAAGCTCCCGGGGATCCACAACCTTGCCGCCTCGATGCACCATGAATGATTTTGTGTATTGCTTTCCTGGCCTAAGCGGCCTGTTTCCTCTCAACAAGGAATCCTTCATGGCGCAGAACAAACATGTGACGTTGGTGATTACCCACACCCTGCTGCCTGAGCAGGCGCAGCGGTATGAGCAATGGCTGGGGAAAATTATGCCGGTGGCGGCCGAGTTTCCCGGTCATCTCGGGGCGAACGTGATTCGCCCTGCGGATGGCGACAACCTGTGGAATATCATTATTCGCTTCGACACGCTTGAGCATCTGTATAACTGGACCCAGTCCGATACGCGCCGTGTGCTGGTGGAAGAGATTGCCCCACTGCTGGCGGAAGGTGATAAAACCGAAATTCGTACCGAAGCGGCATTCTGGTTTACGCCACCAGCGCCCCATGTACGCCAGCCCAAACGCTGGAAACAGTTTCTGATAACCCTGCTGGTGATATTTCCTAGCACCAATCTGGTGCCGTGGTTGACCGGCATTGTGCTGCCTGCAATGAAGGGCTCGTTACTCCTGCATCTCATCAATGATGCCTGTGTGGTTGCGCTGGTGGTCTGGTTCTGGATGCCCATCGTAACCCGTCTGTTTGCCGGATGGCTGAAAAAAGCCTGACCGGTATCTCAGGAGATTGTTATGTCTCAAACTGCCACACTGATTCTGACTCACGGAAAAATTCATACTCTCGATAGGCAACGCCCGCAGGTCGAGGCGGTGGCGATTGCCAACGGAAAGATCCTGGCGACCGGTAGCCACGAGCGGGTAATGAGCTTTGCTGCCGAAGGGACGCAGGTTGTCGATCTGCAAGGACATACGGTGATCCCGGGTCTGAACGATTCTCACCTGCACCTTATTCGTGGTGGACTGAATTACAACCTGGAATTACGTTGGGAAGGCGTGCCGTCGCTGGCGGACGCCCTACGTATGCTCAAAGACCAGGCGGACAGAACGCCGTCGCCGCAATGGGTACGCGTGGTGGGCGGCTGGAGCGAATTCCAGTTTGCCGAACGTCGCATGCCAACCCTGGAAGAACTGAATGAAGCTGCTCCGGATACCCCGGTTTTTGTTCTGCATCTCTACGACCGGGCTTTGCTGAACCGCGCTGCGCTGAAAGCCGTCGGCTACACCAAAGCGACGCCGGATCCGGCGGGCGGTGAGATTGTGCGTGATAGCAACGGCAACCCGACCGGGATGTTGATCGCTAAACCAAACGCCATGATCCTTTATTCGACGCTGGCAAAAGGACCCAAACTGCCGCTAGAAATGCAGGTTAACTCGACCCGCCAGTTTATGCGTGAACTGAACCGTCTGGGGCTGACCAGTGCCATCGATGCGGGCGGCGGCTTCCAGAACTATCCGGAAGATTACGAGATCATTGAGCAGTTACATGCCAACAAGCAGATGACGGTGCGTATTGCCTACAACCTGTTTACCCAGCGTCCGAAACAGGAACTGGAAGACTTTGAACGTTGGACCGATATGCTCAAACCGGGGCAGGGGACCGACTTCTACCGCGCCAATGGGGCCGGGGAAATGCTGGTTTTTTCGGCAGCGGATTTTGAAGATTTTCTCCAGCCGCGCCCGGACTTGCCGGAGGGTATGGAAGATGAGCTGGAGCGCGTGGTGCGACACCTGGTGGAGCACCGCTGGCCGTTCCGCCTGCACGCCACCTACGATGAATCTATCAGCCGCATGTTGGACGTGTTTGAGAAGGTGAATCGTGATATCCCGTTCAATGGCCTGCACTGGTTCTTCGATCATGCCGAAACCATTACTGAACGGAATATCGAGCGCGTTAAAGCGCTGGGCGGCGGGATTGCTGTTCAGCACCGAATGGCGTTCCAGGGCGAATATTTTGTCGATCGTTATGGCAAAGATGCGGTCAAACACACGCCGCCGGTGGCGAAAATGCTGGCGGCTGAAGTTCCGGTAGGGCTGGGGACTGACGCCACCCGTGTGGCTAGCTACAACCCGTGGACCGCGCTCTATTGGCTGGTTTCGGGCCGCACCGTTGGCGGTATGGCGATGTACGATGATAACAACCGCTTGCTGCGCGACGTGGCGCTGGAACTGTGGACCGCTGGCAGCGCCTGGTTCTCCAGCGAGCAGGGTAAGAAAGGGCGAATCGAGAAAGATCAACTGGCCGACCTGGTGGTGCTGTCTAAAGATTACTTCAACGTGGCGGAAGAAGAGATCAAAGGCATTGAGTCAGTGATGACCATTGTCGATGGCAAAGTCGTGTATGCGGCAGGGCATTTCACCCCGCTGGCACCGCCAGCCATCCCGGTTGTGCCGGACTGGTCGCCGGTGGTGAAGGTGCCGGGGCACTATCGCTCAGCGCCGCCTGCTGCGGCAAAAATTGGCGCAATGGTGCAGATGCATCAGTGCTGTGGTAGCTGTGGCGTACACGGTCATCAGCATGATATTGCGCGTCAATCAGGCATTCCGGTGTCAGATGACCGGGCTTTCTGGGGCGCGCTTGGCTGTTCCTGTTTCGCGTTCTGACTGTAACGTTTTTAATGCCGGATGGTGACGCTTTGCGTCTTATCCGGCCAACAAAGAATCGCAACTTCGATAAGTTAGATAATCCTTGTAAGCCTGCTATGCTGAGTGCCATCAGGCAATGGGGTTCATACATCTGCATTTCGCTTTGCTACAGCCAATTGTCTACGGTTGCCACAAAACCATCTTCCTAAAGGTCGCTATGCCATTCTTACTACGGCGTAAAGCCGGGGCCGTGTAATCTTCTCTATCCGCACCAACATAGTTATATTTTCAATGTAAGAATGTAGTTCTTATGATTATTTGTATTGTTTGTAAAGTGTAAATTTTATTTTTTATTATTGGCTATCAAAGCTTGATTGCATAATTAAATCAATCAAAATATGAAGGTAGCTCACACAATATTACTAACCATAAGTTAAAATAATGCGTGATTAATTACAATAATGAGTTGTTATTAATTAAATGAATATTATTGGTGACGCGTTTAGTTGGGTAGTAAAGCATTTGTAATTGTAATTGTAGGAGCTGAAATGCCAGTAAATGATATATCTTTAGGAAAAACCAGAAGATCAAATGATAATGGTGAACCCAATGTTGTTCATGTTGCAATTTCACGACCTATTCGATATGACGTGATGATAGCCTATGGTGGACACGGTGGTGCCGAGATGTTGAAAGCGGCGGAATTCAAGAAAAAGCGGCTTGAATCTAAGTATCCCAAAGGTGAAGTAAAAGGACCGATGATCTTCAAGAGTTTGGCCGACTTCGAAAAAATTTGGACCGCGATATTCTATGATATTTGCAAGCTAAATAAATCAGGTCAACCTAAATATGATTTGTGTGAAATTCATATTTTTGCTCACAGCAATCCAGATAGGATATCAATTAAGAAGGGGGAGCATATTACGGCTGAGGTGGTTGAATCTCTTGAAAATTTAATCTGGAATCCTGAAAAGGGTTATTTGGTATTACATAGTTGCCGATCTGGTCGATATGAAAGTGATGATTTAGATCAGCGTAGTGGTGGGGAGTGTATTGCTCGCGCATTTTCCAGACATGAATCATCAGCATATGTTATTGGCCAAATGGTTTATGCGTCATTTAACTATGGCCCCGGATTGGAAGACTGCAAATATAGAAAAACAGTGAATGATTATGTAGCAATAGATTTGTTTGGAAAGCAAGAGCTATTATTATGGGGCTATAAATCCGGAAGTAAAGTGAAGAAACGATTTTCAAATGATAGAGAGTATGAAAGCTTAGTTGATGGTCAGATCTGGCCATGCAGAAAATATCGAAATGGTGAGAAGTTAGATAGGACCGTTACCAGTGATGTGTTTAACTATGATGATTTGAATTTTGTTTGAATGTTCTGGATGTTGATAAATTATATCATTCATAGCGACTAAAGGAAATTTATATGGATTATGTCATCGCGGCCGCATTACTTCCGCAAGATAAGTTATGGACAGTTGAGTATTCATGGAAAATGGTAGAGGCTATAACACCAGAAATACCACAAATTGAGGATGAAACAGAACTTATTGAATTGATTCGTCATGCCTGGTTGTGGGATAAAAATGCTATGATTCAGTATGCCAGAATTCAGAAAGAAGTTGGTGACGATGATGTTTTAGATGATTTCATCAGGAGCAATGCTCACAGATTAGTGAGTTATGATGGTTTGTCTCTTCGACGGCCTGATGTATTTAATATGAATTATAGTGAATTTATCACCCGACTAGCTGATTTACAGTATCCCTTGGCGAGCAGGCTTGCTGCTAATGGCCTTTTATGGAGTGCGGGTGAGACAAATTCGACCTTCAACCCGTTAGCACAAGATGTACGAAAAAGGTTGATTCGTTATACTCGTTACGCCATAAAGGGAGGCTATCATATCCATTCTTATCTGGCTGATTGCATTTTATTTCCTTCCGGTTTTTCGTATAAAGATAGTAATAATAAGCAGCTAAATTCTCTGGAAAACAGAATAGATAATTTAACAAGAGAAGAGCTTGAAGATAGTTTTTCTGCTTATAAGGTGAGTGGAATTCACGGTTCTCAGTATGCACAAATAAGATTGAGTGAGTTTTATTTTTATGGTGTTAGCGTTAAACGAGATATTGAAATGGCATATGCATGGTCTATGATTGCTAACGATTCCTTTATCTATTTTAATAAAGAAGGTTACAAAAGACATGCTTCGGAAAGATATAAAGAAAATATTCTGAATGAATATAACAACGTTAACTTAAAAAATCTGATTCCGCTACAAATGACGAAAATAGAGATAGAGAGAAGTGTCGCGCTGGCGTCAAAAATCAAAGAAACGTTGGTTGAGGATGACTACTATTCCTGGGAGGTTCAAATGGATGCGGTTCCGCCGGCGCCTTGATGTTCAACGTTTGGTTTGTACCTGTATGCGATTATTCATCGGCCGTATAATGAGACAACAAGTGTCTGCTCGCGTAGGGCCAATACGCGCAGCGCCATCGGGCATTCCGAGTTCTGACATCAGAAAAAGGCCCGCACTAGCGGGCCTTTTGTCGATTCATGCCAATTACAGGCTGGAAACGTTCTCGGTCAGGTATTTTGCTACGCCGTCCGGAGACGCGTTCATACCTTCTTTACCTTTTTCCCACTGTGCCGGGCATACGTCGCCGTGCTCTTCGTGGAACTGCAGCGCGTCAACCATGCGCAGCATTTCGTCGATGTTGCGGCCCAGCGGCAGATCGTTAACCACCTGGTGGCGAACAACGCCGTTAGCGTCGATCAGGAAAGAACCGCGCAGAGCAACGCCAGCTTCCGGGTGCTCGATGCCGTAGGCTTTCTGGATTTCGCGTTTGATGTCAGCAACCATTGCGTATTTCACTGCACCGATGCCGCCTTTGTCGACAGGGGTGTTACGCCATGCGTTGTGGACAAATTCAGAGTCGAAGGAAACGCCAACAACTTCAACGCCGCGCTTCTGGAATTCTTCGTAACGTTTGTCGAATGCGATCAGTTCAGACGGGCAAACGAAGGTGAAGTCCATCGGCCAGAAGAACAGAACGGTAGTTTTACCGTTGGTATGCTGTTTGAAGTTGAAGTTTTCAACGATCTCACCGCTACCCAGTACCGCAGCTGCTGTGAAATCCGGAGCCTGACGAGTTACCAGTACCATATAATTCTCCTGCAATGTTAAGGGGTTTTTGGAACGCAACGCGGGCCAGTATAGAGAGTGTTCGTGAATAAGACAAAGAGGCGCTGGCAATCAATGAGACAGGTTTTGTCTATCAATCTTTTGCCGGATGACGGCTACGGCTTATCCGGCGGGGAATGCGGGTTGCAATCAAAGGGTTTTACGCCGCGCCTGGTCCATCATTTGCGGATAAAACTGCCAGAATCGTTCTTCTAACGCATCGTAATGCGTATTGAGGTCATACCATGAGTCGCGTAGGGCATCGAGCCGTGGACGGCGGCTGGCCATGCCGTTCAGGACGTTCTGGATAAAATCCATGTCCCGGTAGCGCTCAAGCCATTTCTCTGACCATATATAGTTATTCAGATTGATAAAGCGTGGCGGCGATTCCGGCAAAATAGTGGTTACCTGGGTACGGGCATAGCGCACAAAGTCCGTCAGCGGGAAGTCAGGGGAGATCTCCGACCAGTGGCGCGACAGAAAATGATCCCACATGACATCCAGCGTAATCGGCGCGACGCGGCGCGTTTCGCTACGAAACCATTCTTTGGCTTCACGCACCTGCGGCAGGTTATCTGTCATCACGTCGATACGACGATGCATGAAGATGCCTTCTACCACATCAGGCGAGTAGTGCGTTTCCGGATTACCCCGGACAAAATCGGCCAGCAGATTGCCGGAAAGCGAGCTGTCGGCAAGGTGAGCGAGATGCAAATGTGCAAGAAAATTCATAGTTAAATGTTTATCCAGAGGGGTAAAGGTTGCAGGGAGAACGCCCCGGCACTAGACTACCCGCCTCTTATTTTAGTCTGAGTCAGTGTCATGCGCGTTACCGATTTCACCTTTGAACTACCCGAATCCCTGATTGCCCACTATCCGCAAGCTGAGCGCAGTAGCTGTCGCTTGCTGTCTTTGGACGGGCCGACGGGCGCGCTGACGCACGGTACTTTCACCGATTTGCTCGATAAGCTCAACCCTGGCGATTTGCTGGTCTTTAACAACACCCGCGTCATTCCTGCGCGTCTGTTTGGTCGTAAAGCCAGCGGCGGTAAAATTGAAGTGCTGGTCGAGCGTATGCTGGATGACAAACGTATTCTGGCGCATATTCGTGCCTCGAAAGCGCCGAAACCGGGCGCCGAGCTGCTGCTGGGCGATGACGAAAGCATTAAAGCAACGATGGTGGCGCGCCATGACGCGCTGTTTGAAGTTGAGTTTAACGACGAACGCAGCGTGCTGGATATCCTCAACGCGATTGGCCATATGCCGTTGCCGCCGTATATCGACCGTCCGGATGAAGACGCCGACCGCGAGCTGTACCAGACCGTGTACAGCGAAAAACCGGGTGCCGTCGCTGCGCCGACCGCGGGTCTGCATTTTGACGATCCGCTGCTGGCTAAACTGCGCGATAAAGGCATTGAAATGGCGTTCGTCACCCTGCACGTTGGAGCGGGTACTTTCCAGCCGGTGCGCGTAGACACTATTGAAGACCACATTATGCACTCCGAATATGCGGAAGTGCCGCAGGATGTGGTGGACGCGGTGATGGCGGCGAAAGCGCGCGGTAACCGCGTGATTGCGGTGGGCACCACCTCCGTACGTTCACTGGAAAGTGCGGCGCAGGCGGCCAAAAACGATCTAATCGAGCCGTTCTTCGGCGATACACAAATCTTTATTTATCCAGGCTATAAATATCAGGTGATTGATGCTCTGGTCACCAACTTCCACCTGCCGGAATCGACATTGATTATGCTGGTTTCCGCATTTGCTGGTTATAAAAACACCATGCACGCCTATCATGAAGCGGTAAAAGCGGAATATCGCTTTTTTAGTTACGGGGATGCGATGTTTATCACGTACAATCCGCAGGCTATTTCTGAGCGTGTCGGGGAATAAGTTTCCGGCATGAGTGTTTAAAACGTCGGACTGTTTTTCTGACGCAGGAGTGAAGATGAAATTTGAACTGGATACCACAGACGGTCGCGCTCGCCGCGGCCGCCTGGTTTTTGATCGTGGCGTAGTAGAAACGCCTGCTTTTATGCCGGTCGGTACTTACGGCACAGTAAAAGGCATGACGCCGGAAGAAGTTGAAGCGACCGGCGCACAGATCATCCTCGGCAACACTTTCCACCTGTGGCTGCGCCCGGGGCAGGAAATCATGAAACTGCACGGCGATCTGCACGATTTTATGCAGTGGAAAGGGCCGATCCTCACCGATTCCGGCGGCTTCCAGGTGTTCAGCCTGGGCGATATCCGGAAGATAACCGAACAAGGCGTGCATTTCCGTAACCCGATCAACGGCGATCCGATTTTCCTCGATCCCGAGAAGTCGATGGAGATTCAATACGATCTCGGTTCCGATATCGTGATGATCTTCGACGAATGTACACCGTATCCGGCCGACTGGGACTATGCTAAACGCTCGATGGAGATGTCTCTGCGTTGGGCGAAGCGCAGCCGTGACCGTTTTGATAGCCTCGGCAACAAAAATGCGCTTTTTGGCATCATTCAGGGCAGTGTTTACGAAGATTTACGTGATATCTCCGTCAAAGGTCTGGTAGATATCGGCTTTGATGGCTACGCTGTCGGCGGTTTGGCTGTCGGTGAGCCGAAGGAAGATATGCACCGCATTCTGGAACATGTTTGCCCGCAGATTCCGGCAGATAAACCGCGTTACCTGATGGGCGTCGGTAAACCAGAAGATCTGGTTGAAGGCGTGCGTCGCGGTATCGATATGTTTGACTGTGTGATGCCAACGCGAAATGCCCGTAATGGTCATTTGTTTGTGACTGACGGCGTGGTAAAAATTCGTAACGCGAAACATAAAAGCGACACCAGTCCGCTCGATGCTGAGTGTGATTGCTACACCTGTCGCAATTATTCGCGCGCTTACTTGCATCATCTCGACCGTTGCAACGAAATATTGGGCGCGCGTCTCAACACGATTCATAACCTTCGCTACTACCAGCGTTTGATGGCGGGTTTACGCAAGGCTATTGAAGAGGGTAAATTAGAGAGCTTCGTGACTGATTTTTACCAACGTCAGGGTAGACCAGTTCCACCTGTGAACGTTGATTAATTTTAATAATGAGGGAATTTGAATGAGCTTTTTTATTTCTGATGCGGTAGCGGCAACAGGTGCTCCGGCGCAGGGCAGCCCGATGTCTCTGATTCTGATGCTGGTGGTGTTTGGTCTGATTTTCTACTTCATGATCCTGCGCCCGCAGCAAAAGCGTACCAAAGAACACAAAAATCTGATGAACTCCATTGCGAAAGGCGATGAAGTGCTGACTAACGGTGGTCTGGTGGGTCGCGTGACCAAAGTAGCAGAATCTGGCTACATCGCTATCGCGCTGAACGACACCACTGAAGTGGTTATTAAACGTGATTTCGTAGCTGCCGTTCTGCCGAAAGGCACCATGAAGGCGCTGTAATTTATTGTTTTCCCAAAGGGAACTGCCGTGTTAAACCGTTATCCTTTGTGGAAGTATGTCATGCTGATCGTCGTTATTGTCGTCGGTCTGCTCTATGCGCTTCCCAACCTGTATGGTGAGGATCCGGCTGTTCAAATCACTGGCGTGCGCGGTGCCGCCGCCAGTGAGCAAACGCTGATCCAGGTCCAGAAAACGTTACAAGAAGATAAAATCACACCTAAGTCTGTGGCTCTGGAAGAGGGTGCTATTCTCGCGCGCTTCGACTCCACTGATACCCAACTGCGCGCACGTGAAGTATTAATGGGCGTACTGGGCGATCAGTACGTCGTGGCGCTTAACCTTGCTCCGGCAACCCCGCGCTGGCTGGCTGCCATTCATGCAGAACCGATGAAACTCGGTCTTGACCTGCGTGGCGGCGTTCACTTCCTGATGGAAGTGGATATGGATACCGCGCTGAGTAAGTTGCAGGAACAAAATATCGATAGCCTGCGCAGCGATCTGCGTGAAAAAGGCATTCCTTATACTACCGTTCGCAAAGAAGATAACTACGGTCTGAGCATCACTTTCCGTGATAGCAGCGCCCGTGATGAAGCTATCTCTTACTTGAGCAAACGTCACCAGGATCTGGTTATTTCCAGCCAGGGCAGCAATGCACTGCGTGCTGTAATGACCGATGCGCGCCTGAGCGAAGCCCGTGAGTACGCGGTACAGCAGAACATCAACATTCTGCGTAATCGTGTTAACCAACTGGGTGTTGCTGAGCCGGTGGTACAACGTCAGGGCGCTGACCGCATCGTGGTCGAACTGCCGGGTATTCAGGATACCGCGCGTGCGAAAGAAATTCTGGGCGCAACCGCGACGCTGGAGTTCCGTCTGGTAAACACCAACGTTGACCAGTCCGCTGCAGCATCGGGTCGTGTTCCGGGTGATTCGGAAGTGAAACAGTCTCGTGAAGGTCAGCCTGTTGTGCTGTACAAGCGCGTGATCCTGACCGGTGACCATATCACCGATTCTACTTCCAGCCAGGACGAATACAATCAGCCGCAGGTTAACATCTCGCTGGATAGCGCGGGTGGTAACATCATGTCCAACTTCACCAAGGACAACATCGGTAAGCCGATGGCGACCCTGTTCGTGGAGTACAAAGACAGCGGTAAGAAAGATGCTAACGGTCGTGCAGTACTGGTGAAACAGGAAGAGGTGATTAACATTGCCAATATCCAGTCTCGCCTGGGTAACAGCTTCCGTATCACCGGTATCAACAACCCGAACGAAGCGCGTCAGCTTTCTCTGCTGTTACGTGCCGGTGCGTTGATTGCGCCGATTCAGATTGTGGAAGAACGTACCATCGGCCCAACCCTGGGTATGCAGAACATTAAACAGGGTCTGGAAGCGTGTCTGGCCGGTCTGGTGGTGTCTATCCTGTTCATGATCTTCTTCTATAAGAAGTTCGGTCTGATTGCGACCAGTGCGCTGATTGCTAACCTGGTATTGATTGTCGGTATTATGTCGTTGCTGCCGGGCGCTACGCTAAGTATGCCGGGGATTGCGGGGATTGTCTTAACCCTTGCCGTCGCGGTCGATGCGAACGTACTGATCAACGAACGTATCAAAGAAGAGTTGAGTAACGGGCGTTCGGTGCAGCAGGCCATCAACGAAGGTTATGCGGGCGCATTTAGCTCCATCTTTGATGCGAACATTACGACGCTGATCAAGGTCATCATCCTGTACGCAGTTGGCACCGGGGCAATTAAAGGGTTCGCGATTACTACCGGTATTGGTGTGGCGACGTCGATGTTTACCGCGATTGTCGGTACACGTGCCATCGTAAACCTGTTGTATGGCGGCAAGCGCGTCAAAAAGCTGTCAATCTGAGGAGTGCGAAGTGGCACAGGAATATACTGTTGAACAATTAAACCACGGCCGTAAAGTCTGGGACTTTATGCGCTGGGACTACTGGGCTTTCGGCATTTCAGGTTTCCTGCTGATTGCGGCCATCGTGGTGATGGGCGTACGCGGGTTTAACTGGGGGCTCGATTTCACCGGTGGTACGGTTATTGAAATCACGCTGGAAAAACCGGCCGATATGGACGTGATGCGCGATGCGCTGGAGAAAGCGGGCTTCGTTGATCCGCTTCTGCAGAACTTCGGCAGCAGCCACGACATTATGGTACGTATGCCGCCAACTGAAGGTGCGGACGGCGGCCAGGTGCTGGGCAGCAAAGTGTTGAGTGTGATTAACGAATCCACCAACCAAAACGCCGCGGTGAAGCGAATTGAATTCGTGGGTCCGAGCGTGGGGGCTGATCTGGCGCAAACCGGTGCGATGGCGCTGATGGCGGCGCTGATCTCCATCCTGGTGTACGTCGGTTTCCGCTTTGAGTGGCGACTGGCGGCGGGGGTGGTTATCGCTCTGGCGCACGACGTGATTATCACACTTGGGATCCTGTCGTTGTTCCATATCGAGATTGACCTGACTATCGTCGCATCACTGATGTCGGTAATCGGTTACTCGCTGAACGATAGTATCGTTGTATCTGACCGTATTCGTGAAAACTTCCGTAAAATTCGTCGCGGTACGCCTTACGAAATCTTTAACGTGTCACTGACTCAAACGCTGCACCGTACGTTGATTACGTCCGGTACAACGTTGATGGTTATTCTGATGCTGTTCCTGTTCGGTGGTCCGGTACTGGAAGGCTTCTCGCTGACGATGCTGATCGGTGTTTCCATCGGTACCGCATCTTCTATCTACGTGGCATCGGCGCTGGCGCTGAAGCTGGGTATGAAGCGTGAGCACATGCTGCAGCAGAAGGTCGAGAAAGAAGGGGCGGATCAACCGTCGATTCTTCCTTAACCATTAAGAGTGAAGATACTGGAATCCCGATCGTAAGGTCGGGATTTTTTTTTGCCTGTGAATTAGCGACAGGCAATTATCTTTTCCTGTCGCCACACTACTGACAGTATGCTGTCAGTAGCCCTGTCTTATAGTCCTTCTGAGATTACCCACACAGGCAGGAGGAAGTATGAGCAACGTAATTAATTGGTTTGAAATCCCTATAGCACAAATGGATCGCGCCATCGCTTTTTATGAACCAGTGATGCAGGTTTCTTTGCGTCGGGAAAATATGGACTGCGCTGAGCTGGCCGTATTTCCGCATCAGGATCCCGCTCCCGGCGGGGCGCTGGCTAAATTTGACGGTATTACTCCTTCAGCGCAGGGCGCTATTATTTATCTGCATACGGACGATTTGGCGGCAACGCTTGAACGCGTCGCCACTGCTGGCGGTCAGTGTGTGTTTGGCCCACTCGAACTGGGGCAGGACATTGGTACGATTGCGCTATTTACTGACAGCGAAGGCAATCGTGTTGGTTTACATCAACCCGCGTAATATTTTCAGCACTGAGGATTAAAATGAGCAGACGCGCCGACCGCTTGTTTCAGATTGTACAAATCCTGCGTGGCAGGCGAGTGACAACGGCGGCGCTGCTGGCAGAACGTCTTGAAGTTTCTGAACGGACGATTTATCGCGATATCCGCGATCTCTCTTTATCCGGCGTGCCCATTGAAGGCGAAGTGGGCAGTGGATACCGCTTAATGGCGGGGTTTGATCTGCCGCCGTTGATGTTAACCCAGCACGAATCAGAAGCGTTGATGGTAGCGATTCGGTTGCTGAAAACATGGGGCGGGGATTCACTCTCACAGGCGCTGGAATCAGCACAGGAAAAAGTGTTGGCGATATTGCCGACAGAGAGTCGGCGCAGAGCTGAGCAAACGCGGATTTTCGCGCCAGATTTTGGTAATCAGCCGCATTCACGCAGTGCGTTCGATCTCATACATCGCGCGGTTTCAGCTCAGCAGGTGCTGGCGCTGCATTATCGCGATGAGTCCGGGAACCTCTCGTGGCGCGACGTTCAGCCGCTGGGATTATTTTTCTGGGGCGAGCACTGGCTGCTGGTTGGCTGGTGCGAGAAGCGTGATGATTATCGTTGTTTTCGCGTTGATCGATGTCTGAAGATCACGCCACTCGACAGGCACTTTCGCGAATCTGCGGAGCGTTCGCTAAGTGACTTTTTACGTAAAGTACGCTGTGAAGACCAGCCATAAAAAAGCCAGCGGTTAAGCTGGCTTGTTTGCGATAAATTGTCTGGATTAGAAGTTGTAACCTACGACCAGGTAACCACCCCAACCGGTAGATTTCGCGCTGAAATCGCCTTCGCCCCAGTTCAGAGTATCCCCACCTTTCCACTGACCGCCGTTATGGAAGTAACGCGCTACGACAGAGTAGTGCCAGTGATCGTAGTTCAGCGCCAGGACGTGGCTGGAAGCGATAGAGTTGCTGGTGCGGTTCGGGTCATCACCCAAATCTGAGCCCCAGTCGAAGTTGGTGAAGCCGATGTAGGTCAGCTGTCCGCCCCAAACCTGGGTGATCGGCACAAAGTATTTCACTTTGAAACGGTAGCCATCCCACTCGTTTTCGTTGGATGCGCCATAGTTCTGCCACTGGTATTTAGCATAGACGTTCAGGGACAGACCCATCGGCAGACCGGTATCGATATCGGTACCCAGACCCATATACCAGGTGCTCTGGCGGCTGGCTTTGTTATCACCCATGTCGTAGATGTAGTTGTTGGCGAAATACCATTCTTTGAACGGACCAAAGCTCAGGTCAGCGCCGGTCAGTTTGTCGATGGAGAAACGCGGTTCGATTTCCATAAACAACGGGGAACCGTCAGACCAGATACCTTTATCGTTGCCGTTACCCCAGTCGAAGGTTTTCGGAATATCGATGTAGCCATAGAAATCAAACCAGTCTTTTTTGGCAAATGCTTCGTATTCCAGATACACGTCGTTGTTCAGTTTCGGAGAGAAACGGGTGTGATAGCTACCCACCACGTTAACGCTCTGGTGCCACCAGTCGGACAGATATTGCGGTTTGTCATTTTCTGCTGCGTTGGCAGTAAAAGACGAGGAGAGCGCCAGCACTGCACCGGCTGCAAGTAATGTTTTTTTCATATGTATGCCACTGTTTGAAATCCCTTTCGGGAGTGAAAAATGCGCAATTTGCGTTTCTAAATATTTCGTAATTCTTCGGAGCCTATTATAAAAATCATTGTTCACAAAAATATGTCTTGTTTCACAGTTCTATCATTTGCGTAATCGATTGCGTTCACGTTTGCGTACTTTAGGCGGCGAATTGTACTGGCTCTCATGAATGTTGCCAAGTTTTACCAGAAATATCGGTTATGTCAGAGGAGTAACAAAATGGAGCGGAGTGATGTTGCGGAACGCACAAAACGTTCCGCAAAAAAGTTTATTGGCTAACAGGCTGGATGTCGTGGATGCGAACAAATCCTAACTGATCTGGAGTGAGGCCATTTATCTGCAACGGAATGTCTACGTCGCTGGGAGCAAGAATACTCGCCGGAGCGTTGACCAACTGGTTGTGAACGTTCACTTCCTGATAATTGTCCGTGGTGCCCTGAATTTGCCCGTACTCGACGGTGGCGCTAAAGGCGGGTAAAGGCGTGTTGGATTCACCCTGAATCCGTAGCGTCAGGCGCGTACCATCCGCGTTCGGTGCAATGTTTACCAGCGACATGCGTAAAGTGCCAATCTGGCTGTCCAGTCGTGCCGGAGTTTTGGAACCCGGTAGCAGATAGACGCCGCTGGTTGATTTTGCATTCAACATATTTTGTTGCGTAATTTTTACTGTTTCCTGATTAAGCTGCGCCATCTCTTTATTCAATGTGCTAACGCTTTGATGCATCTGGCGTACTTCGCTTTGCTGTGCGCAGGCACTAAGACTAAAGAGACTTCCCACCAGGAGAATTCTTAGGTAACGTCTTGTCATTGTGATTACTTCCTTCATTGTCGCGATAGCATAATGGTAGTGTGGACTGAGCACGAAGGCATCGATCCTTTGTCTCAAAAGCGCAGTGCCTTTGTTGTCACGGCAGTTCAGGGTAAAATAGATTCTGTTAACCACTGAGGTACAGGACGCCGTATGCATTGCCCATTCTGTTTCGCCGTAGACACTAAGGTAATTGACTCTCGTCTTGTAGGCGAGGGCTCCTCGGTACGCCGCCGTCGGCAGTGTCTGGTCTGTAACGAACGTTTCACCACTTTTGAAGTGGCTGAACTTGTCATGCCGCGCGTTGTGAAAAGCAACGACGTGCGTGAACCCTTTAATGAAGAAAAGCTGCGTAGCGGCATGCTCAGAGCGCTTGAGAAACGGCCTGTTAGCGCGGATGACGTCGAAATGGCGTTAAACCATATCAAATCACAGCTGCGTGCGACTGGTGAGCGTGAGGTGCCGAGCAAGATGATTGGCAACCTGGTGATGGAGCAGTTGAAAAAGCTCGATAAAGTCGCCTACATCCGCTTTGCCTCTGTCTACCGGAGTTTCGAAGACATCAAAGAATTTGGCGAAGAGATTGCTCGCCTACAGGACTAAGCCATGCAGGATGAATTGTACATGGCGCGTGCGCTGAAGCTTGCTGCGCGCGGACGTTTTACCACTCACCCCAACCCCAATGTGGGCTGCGTGATTGTGAAGGATGGGGAGATCGTCGGTGAAGGATATCACCACCGTGCGGGCGAACCGCATGCCGAAGTTCATGCTCTGCGGATGGCTGGAGAAAAAGCGCAAGGGGCAACGGCCTATGTGACGCTTGAACCCTGTAGTCATCATGGTCGCACGCCGCCGTGTTGCGATGCGCTGATTGCGGCGGGTGTATCGCGAGTGGTTGCGGCGATGCAGGATCCCAATCCGCAGGTCGCAGGACGTGGGCTCTACCGTTTGCAGCAGGCGGGCATCGACGTCAGCCACGGGCTGATGATGAGCGAAGTTGAGCAACTGAATAAAGGCTTTCTCAAGCGCATGCGTACGGGATTCCCGTATCTGCAGCTTAAGCTTGGCGCGTCGCTTGATGGCCGTACGGCGATGGCCAGCGGTGAAAGCCAGTGGATTACCTCACCACAGGCGCGCCGCGATGTGCAACGCTTGCGCGCGCAAAGCCATGCCATTTTAACCAGCAGTGCTACGGTGCTGGCAGACGACCCTCAGCTTACCGTGCGTTGGTCGGAGCTTGGGGAGTCAACTCAGGCGAGTTACCCGCAGGAAGAGCTGCGCCAGCCAATCCGCATTGTTCTGGATAGCCAGAATCAGGTCACGCCGGAGCACCGTATTGTGCAACAGCCTGGAGAAACCTGGATTGTCCGGACTGAAGACGACCCTCGTAGCTGGCCGGAGACGGTTCGTAGCCTGAAGGTGCCGGAACATAACGGGCATCTGGATCTGGTGGTGCTGATGATGCAACTGGGCAAACAGCAAATTAACAGCATTTGGGTTGAAGCAGGCCCAACGCTCGCGGGAGCATTATTACAGGCCGGTTTGGTCGATGAGCTAATCGTGTATGTTGCGCCTAAACTGTTAGGCAGCGATGCGCGAGGATTATGTGTGCTTCCAGGCCTTGAGAAACTGGCTGACGCACCCCATTTTAAATTCAATGAGATACGCCAGGTGGGCCCGGACGTTTGCCTGCATTTAACGACTGCGTGAGGCTTTCTGATTTAGAGGAAGCAGCGCACAGAATATTATGATAAAATCCGCCCCCCTTACGGGGCCATAAATCGAACCCGAAGGAAGAATATGAACATTATTGAAGCTAACGTTGCTACCCCGGACGCTCGCGTCGCCATCACCATTGCGCGTTTCAACAACTTTATCAATGACAGCCTGCTGGAAGGGGCTATCGACGCCCTGAAACGTATTGGCCAGGTTAAAGATGAAAACATTACCGTTGTTTGGGTTCCAGGTGCATATGAGCTGCCGCTGGCCGCTGACGCACTGGCAAAAACCGGTAAATACGACGCGGTAATTGCGCTTGGTACGGTGATCCGTGGCGGTACCGCGCACTTCGAATATGTGGCTGGCGGTGCAAGCAATGGCCTGGCGCATGTCGCTCAGGACAGTGGCATTCCGGTAGCCTTCGGTGTTCTGACCACCGAAAGTATTGAACAAGCCATCGAACGTGCTGGCACTAAAGCCGGCAACAAAGGCGCAGAAGCTGCACTGACTGCGCTTGAAATGATTAATGTATTGAAAGCCATTAAGGCCTGATTTTTGTAAGGGGAAATCCGTGAAACCTGCTGCTCGTCGCCGCGCCCGTGAGTGTGCCGTCCAGGCGCTCTACTCCTGGCAGTTGTCCCAGAACGACATCGCTGATGTTGAATACCAGTTCCTGGCGGAACAGGACGTTAAAGATGTCGACGTTCTGTATTTCCGTGAACTGCTGTCCGGGGTGGCGACTAACAGCGCGTACCTGGATGGATTAATGAAGCCTTACCTGTCTCGTCTGTTAGAAGAGCTGGGTCAGGTAGAAAAAGCCGTACTGCGTATTGCGCTGTTTGAACTGTCTAAACGTAGTGATGTGCCGTACAAAGTGGCCATCAACGAAGCGATTGAACTGGCGAAAACCTTCGGCGCTGAAGATAGCCATAAATTCGTGAACGGCGTACTGGATAAAGCAGCACCTGTGATTCGCCCCAACAAAAAGTAATCCCGAGGCCGGCTGGATGGTGGAACCTGTTTCCGCTGTCCCCGGCTTTTTCTTTTTTTTCTGCTGAGGCATAACGTATGGCATGCGGCGAGTTTTCCCTGATTGCCCGTTATTTTGACCGCGTAAGAACGTCTCGTCTTGATGTCGAAACCGGTATTGGTGACGACTGCGCACTCTTGAATATCCCTGAAAAACAGACGCTGGCGATCAGTACCGATACGCTGGTGGCAGGCAATCACTTCCTCCCCGACATTGATCCCACCGATCTCGCCTGGAAAGCACTGGCGGTGAATTTGAGCGATCTGGCGGCGATGGGGGCCGATCCTGCGTGGTTGACGCTGGCACTCACGTTACCTGACGTTGATGAAGCCTGGCTTGAAGCCTTCAGTGATGGCCTGTTTGAACTGCTTAATTACTATGATATGCAGCTGATTGGCGGTGACACCACGCGTGGGCCACTGTCGATGACGTTGGGTATCCATGGCTACGTTCCTGTAGGACGGGCCTTAAAACGCTCTGGTGCGAAGCCGGGGGACTGGATTTATGTTACCGGTACGCCGGGAGACAGCGCGGCGGGGCTGGCGATTTTACAGAATCGGTTGCAGGTTGGAGATGCAAAAGACGCAGACTATCTGCTTAAACGCCATCTGCGTCCCACGCCGCGTATTTTGCAGGGACAAGCCCTGCGCGATCTGGCCAGTGCGGCTATCGATATCTCCGATGGCCTGATTTCCGATCTGGGGCATATCGTTAATGCCAGCGGCTGTGGCGCGCGGGTTAACGTCGATGCGCTGCCTTACTCCACGGCATTCGCCCGGCACGTTGAGCCGGAACAGGCCCTACGCTGGGCGCTCTCGGGCGGTGAAGATTATGAGTTATGCTTTACCGTACCGGAAATTAACCGTGGTGCGCTGGATGTGGCGCTGGGAAATCTCGGCGCAGCGTTTACCTGCATTGGGCAGATGAGCGCAGACGTGGAAGGCATTCACTTTACGCGCGATGGAAAATCCGTCACGTTTGACTGGAAAGGATATGACCATTTTGCCGCGCCTTAAAAAAGATGTCGCCAAAAGCCGCCTGAGTATGCGCAATCCGTGGCACCTGCTAGCCACCGGTTTTGGCAGCGGGTTGAGCCCAATTGTTCCTGGCACGATGGGATCGCTGGCGGCGATCCCTTTTTGGTATTTAATGACCTTTCTACCGTGGCAGCTGTATTCACTGGTGGTGATGTTATCTATCTGTATCGGCGTTTATCTGTGCCATCAAACGGCGAAAGATATGGGTGTGCACGATCACGGTAGCATTGTCTGGGACGAGTTTGTCGGGATGTGGATTACCCTGATGGCGCTGCCGACCAATGACTGGCAGTGGGTTGCCGCCGGATTTGTGATTTTCCGTATTCTGGATATGTGGAAGCCGTGGCCGATTCGTTGGTTCGATCGCAACGTGCATGGCGGGACGGGGATCATGATCGACGATATTGTGGCCGGAATACTCTCTGCCGGAATTTTGTATTTTATCGGTCATCACTGGCCGGTAGGTATCATTTAACCCTTTTGGGGGGCTGTTGTAGGCCCGATAAGCGTCGCGCCATCGGGCAATCAGTGCCGGATGCGCTATGCTTATCCGGCCTACAATTAGCTATCGCCAATACTTATTTAAATCCCACCACCGGATGCTGTTTGTACGGCGTTTCCAGCTCGGCAATCTGCTCCGGCTTCAGCGTTAAATCCACCGCATTGAGCAACTCATCCAGCTGTTCCTCGCGCGATGTGCCGATAATCGGCGCTGCCACCCCCGGTTTGCTCAGCAGCCAGGCCAGCGCAACCTGCGCGCGCGTTACGCCCAGTTCCTCACTGACGCCGGTCAGCCGTGCGGCAATTTGCGCGTCGTTTTCATCGCTCTCGTTGTACAAATTTTTACCGACTTCATCGGAAACCAGGCGTGCTGTCGTTTCTCCCCATGGGCGCGTCAGGCGTCCACGTGCCAGCGGACTCCAGGGGATCACTGCCACGCCTTCCTGATAGCACAGTGGCAGCATTTCGCGTTCTTCTTCGCGGTAGATCAGATTGTAGTGATCCTGCATGCTAACGAACTGTGCCCAACCGTGTTGCTTCTGTAAGGCCAGCGCCTGAGCAAACTGCGAAGCGTGCATGGATGAGGCGCCGATATAGCGCGCTTTACCGGCTTTCACGACGTCGTTCAGCGCTTCCAGGGTTTCTTCAATAGGTGTGTTGTAATCCCAGCGGTGAATTTGCAGGATGTCGACATAGTCCATACCCAGACGTCGGAGGCTGTCGTCGATTGAGCGCAGGATTTGTGCGCGGGATAATCCTTCTGCTAAATCATCAACCTGGTGAAAAACCTTGGTAGCGACCACGACATCTTCGCGGCGGGCGAAATCACGCAGCGCGCGACCGACAATCTCTTCGCTACTGCCAGCGGAGTAGCTGTTGGCGGTATCGAAAAAGTTAATGCCGCCCTCAAGGGCGTGTTTGATTATCGGGCGGCTGCTTTCTTCAGGTAGCGTCCAGGCGTGATTGCCGCGATTAGGCTCGCCAAACGTCATGCAGCCCAGGCAAAGGCGGGAGACCCGTAGGTCGGTTTTTCCTAAGATGTTGTATTTCATCAATCCACTCCTGCTTAGCTCGTGATGAATTAAGCATAGCAGGAGCGGGGAGGGGTTTATGCCAGCCAGGCCTTGATTTTGGCCTCAATTCCGACGGCATTCAGACCCAGATCGGCGCGAGCTTCATCCTGAGTTCCCTGCGGGATGAAGAAGTCTGGCAGGCCAATGTTCAGCACCGGGACGGGCTTACGATGGGCCATCAGCACTTCGTTTACACCGCTGCCAGCACCACCCATAATGGCGTTCTCTTCAATGGTAACCAGCACCTCGTGTTGGGCAGCCATTTCAAGGATCAACGTTTCATCCAGGGGTTTCACAAAACGCATATCGACCAGCGTGGCGTTCATCGACTCTGCGACCTGAGCGGCTTCCGGCATCAGGGTACCGAAGTTGAGAATTGCCACTTTCTCCCCGTGACGTTTCACTATACCTTTCCCGATAGGCAGTTGTTCCAGCGGGGTCAACTCTACGCCCACCGCGTTACCGCGCGGGTAGCGCACGACCGTTGGACCGTCGTTGTAGTGATAGCCGGTGAACAGCATCTGGCGGCATTCGTTTTCATCACTCGGGGTCATAATGACCATTTCCGGGATGCAGCGCAGGAAGGAAAGATCGAACGCCCCTTGATGGGTTTGGCCATCTGCGCCAACAATTCCTGCCCGGTCAACGGCGAACAGAACTGGCAGTTTCTGGATGGCGACATCATGCAGCACCTGATCGTAGGCGCGCTGCAGGAAGGTCGAGTAAATAGCCACGACCGGCTTATAGCCGCCAATCGCCAGACCGGCAGCAAACGTCACCGCGTGCTGTTCGGCGATCGCCACATCGAAGTAGCGGTCCGGAAACTTACGTGAAAATTCCACCATACCGGAGCCTTCGCGCATCGCCGGGGTGATTGCCATCAGCTTATTGTCTTTCGCCGCGGTTTCGCACAGCCAGTCACCGAAGATTTTTGAATAGCTCGGCAGGCCGCCGCTGCTTTTCGGCAGGCATCCGCTGGATGGATCGAATTTTGGTACCGCGTGGAAGGTGATTGGATCTTTTTCTGCCGGCTCGTAACCACGACCTTTTTTGGTCATGATGTGCAGGAACTGCGGGCCTTTCAGATCGCGCATGTTCTTCAGTGTGGTAATAAGCCCCAGCACGTCGTGCCCGTCCACCGGACCGATATAGTTAAAGCCCAGTTCTTCAAACAGCGTACCCGGCACAACCATGCCTTTAATGTGTTCTTCGGTACGTTTGAGCAACTCTTTAATTGGCGGCACGCCGGAGAAGACTTTTTTCCCGCCTTCGCGCAGCGAGGAGTAGAGTTTGCCAGAGAGTAGTTGCGCCAGATGATTGTTCAGCGCGCCAACGTTCTCTGAAATCGACATTTCATTGTCGTTGAGGATAACCAGCATGTCGGGCTTAATATCGCCTGCGTGGTTCATCGCTTCAAACGCCATCCCGGCGGTGATAGCGCCGTCGCCAATCACACATACGGTACGACGTTCTTTGCCTTCTTTCTCAGCGGCAACCGCAATACCGATACCTGCGCTGATGGAGGTTGAAGAGTGCCCAACGCTCAGTACGTCATACTCGCTCTCACCGCGCCACGGGAACGGATGCAAACCGCCTTTCTGACGAATGGTGCCGATTTTATCACGGCGGCCGGTCAGTATTTTGTGCGGGTAAGCCTGATGTCCTACATCCCAGATTAACTGGTCAAACGGGGTATTGTAGACATAGTGCAGCGCGACGGTGAGTTCCACCGTGCCCAGACCAGAGGCGAAGTGCCCGCTGGAACGGCTTACGCTGTCGAGCAAATAGCGGCGCAGTTCGTCGCAAAGCTTTGGCAGGCTCTCTTTTGGCAGCAGACGTAACTCCTGGGTGGAGTCGACCAGCGCCAGGGTCGGGTATTTGGCTATATCAAAACTCATCGCAAGCTCATGGGATATGTTGGTTTATTTATCACGCTGGATTATGTAGTCCGCTAGCGCTTCCAGTGCCGAGGTATCGAGTGACTGTGCGGCCAGCAAACTTAGCGACTGGCGGGCATCCTCGATTAAATCCCGGGCTTTATTCTGGGCTTGCTCAAGACCCAGAAGTGCAGGATAGGTACTTTTGCCAAGCTGCTGGTCAGCACCCTGACGTTTACCCAATGTTGCAGTATCGCCTACCACATCCAGGATGTCATCCTGAACCTGGAAGGCCAGACCGATGCTTTCTGCGTATTTGTCGAGTATTGCCAGGCATTCTCGCCCTTTATCGCCTGCGCTTAATGCTCCCAGACGTACGGCGGCGCGAATCAATGCCCCGGTTTTATGGCGGTGAATACGCTCCAGCGCATCCAGCTCAACCTGATGACCTTCAGCTTCCAGATCCAGCGCCTGACCGCCGCACATACCGGCGATACCGCTGGCCTGAGCCAGTTCAGAGATCATCGCGATGCGGTCACGGTCAGATACTTCCGGCATTGGAGCGTCGCTGATAATGGAGAATGCCAGCGTTTGCAGCGCATCTCCGGCCAGGATCGCGTTTGCCTCACCAAATTTTACGTGGCAAGTCGGCAGACCGCGGCGCAGGTCGTCGTCGTCCATCGCGGGTAAATCATCGTGCATCAGCGAATAGGCGTGAATGCATTCGACGGCGGCAGCGGGAGCATCAAGCGTACTCAGGCTGACACCAAACATCTGACCGGTCGCATACACCAGAAACGGGCGCAGGCGTTTACCGCCTAATAATGCGCCATATTGCATGGTTTCGACCACGGGAGTGTTCTGAAAGGGCAGTGGCGCGATAAAACGGCTCAGTGCCTGGTTGGCCTGCTCAACGCAAGCCTGTAACTGCTGCGTAAAATCCATTTACTCATTATCCGGTGTAAAAGGCGTAAGGGCCGCGTCTTCAGTATCTGACAGCAGGATTTGTACGCGCTGTTCAGCCTGTTGCAATTTGACCTGTCCCTGACGCGCCAACTGTACGCCACGTTCGAATTCGTTCAACGCTTCTTCTAACGGCAGGTCGCCGCCTTCCAGACGGGTAACAATTTGTTCCAGCTCGCTCAGCGCGGTTTCAAAACTGGCGGGCGCTTCATTTTTCTTCGGCATAATGAATGTCTGACTCTCTGTATTGGCAGCACAAGACTATGGTAACGGACTCGCACTGATAAGCAAATAACGCGCAATGTGCACAGTAGCCGCGTGATGGTGATATACTTGCGCGCCTGGATGCAGTCGCGGGTATGGGCTGCTGTATTTTTTTCCATTACAAGTCATTCAGACTTGCCTAAGAACCATTGCCGCCATGAAGTTTATCATTAAATTGTTCCCAGAAATCACCATCAAAAGCCAATCTGTGCGTTTGCGCTTTATAAAAATTCTGACAGGGAACATTCGTAACGTTTTAAAGCACTATGATGAAGACCTTGCCGTTGTCCGTCACTGGGATCACGTTGAGGTTCGCGCTAAAGATGAAAGCCAGCGCCTGGACATTCGCGACGCGCTGACCCGTATTCCGGGGATCCACCACATTCTCGAAGTAGAAGACGTGCCGTTTACCGATATGCACGATATTTTCGAGAAAGCACTGGTGCAGTATCGCGATCAACTGGAAGGTAAAACCTTCTGCGTACGCGTTAAGCGTCGTGGTAAGCATGAGTTTAGCTCCATTGAGGTGGAACGTTATGTTGGCGGTGGACTGAACCAGCATATTGAATCCGCGCGCGTGAAGCTGACGAAGCCGGACGTGACGGTTAATCTTGAAATCGAAAACGACCGTCTGTTGCTGGTTAAAGGCCGCTATGAAGGTATTGGCGGTTTCCCAATTGGTACGCAGGAAGACGTACTGTCGCTGATCTCCGGTGGTTTCGACTCCGGCGTGTCCAGCTACATGCTGATGCGTCGCGGCTGCCGCGTGCACTACTGCTTCTTCAACCTTGGCGGGGCAGCGCATGAAATCGGTGTTCGCCAGGTGGCGCATTACCTGTGGAATCGCTTCGGTAGTTCGCATCGCGTGCGTTTTGTTGCTATCAACTTTGAACCGGTGGTCGGTGAGATCCTGGAGAAAGTTGATGACGGCCAGATGGGCGTGGTTCTCAAGCGTATGATGGTTCGCGCGGCGTCGAAAGTCGCTGAGCGCTACGGCGTACAGGCGCTGGTAACCGGTGAAGCACTGGGCCAGGTGTCCAGTCAGACGCTGACCAACCTGCGTTTGATCGATAACGTATCAGACACCCTGATCCTGCGCCCACTTATCTCCCATGATAAAGAGCACATCATCAATCTGGCGCGTGAAATTGGCACCGAGGATTTTGCTCGTACCATGCCGGAATACTGCGGTGTAATTTCAAAAAGCCCGACGGTGAAAGCGATCAAATCGAAGATTGAGGCCGAAGAAGAAAACTTCGATTTCTCTATCCTCGATAAAGTGGTTGAAGAAGCGAATAATATTGATATTCGCGATATCGCCCAGCAGACGCAGCAAACCGTGGTAGAAGTGGAAACCGTGAGCGGTTTCGGCCCGAACGATGTGATCCTGGATATCCGTTCTGTGGATGAACAGGATGATAAACCGCTGAAGGTTGACGGCGTGGACGTCGTTTCTCTGCCGTTCTACAAGCTGAGCACCAAATTCGGCGATCTGGACCAGAGCAAAACCTGGCTGCTGTGGTGTGAACGCGGGGTGATGAGCCGCCTGCAGGCGCTTTATCTGCGCGAGCAGGGCTTTGAGAACGTGAAGGTGTATCGCCCGTAATTGAGTAAACACCGTGTTGTAGGCCGGATAAGGCGGTTACGCCGCCATCCGGCAATGCAACGATATTATTCAAAACGCACAGGAAGCGTCTTCCCGTTCGACTCCCAGACGCCTTGATAGACACCGTCTTTTAACTTCAGCGTTATCTTCTCTTGCGCTTGTTCAGCAGCAGATGTCTTCAGTTCATAATGTTGATTGTCGGCTGTATCGCATTTGCCGGTTAATTCAATCGGTGCGCCAAATTTCTGGTAAAAGTAAGCCCCTTCAAAAAAATCACCGTATTTGCAGTCCACCTTCAACACAATACGCATGCTTTTTCCCAGCGTGCCGTACATGACTTTGCCGTCAATGCCGGGCGCTGGGGAAACCTGTGTTGTACTCTTTGCTCCAGTCAGATACTGGCCGTACGGCGTGAGCCGATTTTGCAGTTCCGCGGTTGGGATTTTCGTGGTGAAATCACCCAACTCGTCGAGTGCGCGGCTGGCGTGGTTGCTACAGCGTCCGTTCAGGAAGGCCAGATGGTCTTTTTGCAGGGAGAATTTGTCGATGTAGTACAAACCGTCGGTGTAGGTTGCGCACGATGCGTAGAATTCGATGTAGTTGAAAACTTCACCTTTCTCTTCTTTTATTTGTTCTGGTGTTTGCGAATTATGCGCCGTAACAAAGGTATCAATCTGGCCACGGATATCTTTTCTGATACGGGTGTTTAATTCACCCATCGTGGAGCGGGAGAAAAGATCGTTAAGGGTAATGGCTGCGCCGCTGGCTAAATCAAAGCTGATCGGCACATTGAACGACTCGCAATATGCCCCGCAGCCTTCGACAAACATGTTCAGAGTTAGAACTTTGGCGTCGCGATACTCAACCGTGTAGTCAAGGTTTGCGGTGGGGTTTCTCTCTGATTTCGCAAACTGGTTCACTGTTGTTTGTGGATTATTACCCGGTAGCTGATTGATAAAGCTTGCGAAAATATAATCGTTAATACGTTTCGCAACCTTGGGGTTATCCGTCGAGGAAAACCATGGCACGCGATATTGCATTTCAGTGCTTCCGGGATAGCGATACTCAATGCTCTTTATGTCGAGTTGCGTCGCTGTGGCATAACCGGAAAGGAGCAATAAAGCCACTCCACTCAGATATCCTTTCATTATGATTCCTTATAAGGGAGTGGCCTGAAGATTTATTCGTAGTAGTTATAGATTCCCGCTGCCATCACCAGTTGTGACGCAACTTCGTAAGCCTTTTCACGACTGACCAGAAGATCAATGATTTTCAAACCGAAATCGATTGAGGTTCCCGGTCCCTGGCTGGTTAACAGGTTGACCCGCGGATCCCATACGACGCGCTTGTCCTGCCATTGATCAGCGGGGATTTGGTCTTTCAGCGCCGGAAAACCGGTCATGTTACCGATGGGGAAAATATCGTGCGGGACGAGGACGGTGGCAGCCGCGGCACAGATTGCCGCGACAATGCGTCCGGAGCGATGAAACTGCTTCACGGTTTCGACCAGCAGAGGGCTGTCGCGAAAACACTCGGCGCCTTTAATACCGCCCGGCAGTACGATAATGTCGAAATCGCCGTCAGCAACTTCGACTAATGGCGCATCCGCCAGCAGTTTCACACCGCGCGAGCACACGATCGTCAGGTTGCCATCGCTGGCGACGCTGGCGGTTGTGACCTTAATTCCGCCGCGAACCAGTAGATCGATAGTAGTAACCGCTTCGGTTTCTTCACTACCAGGGGCGAGACATACCAGTGCTTGAGCGCTCATACTCACTTTCCTTTCTTTTAACCATTTCAAACAGGCGGGCATTTTCCGGAACGGCGATGCCGTGCGCGCGTGCACGTTTTAACAAATAACCGGTAATGTAGTCGATCTCGGTATGACGCATGGCGCGAATGTCCTGCAGCATAGATGAGATATTTTCCGCCGTACTGTCAATCACTTGCTCGACATAATAGCGTAAATCATCCGCTGATGTGTGGTGGCCTTCGCGTTCGATCACCGCTGCCACTTCCTCACAGATGAGCGCTATTTTTTCAGGATGATGGCGTAGCTCACCGTTTGGGCAATCCCATAATGCGGTCAGCGGGTTAATGACGCAGTTGACGGCCAGCTTGCGCCACAGCTCGGCGCGAATGGTGTTGTGCCAGGCGACGTCCGGCAGCACCTCTTGCAGGGTTTCAGCCAGATAGCTGAAATCGCCGTCTTGCTCACGCGCCGGCCCAATACGCGTTGTTCCCTGAGCGACATGAATGATGACGTTCCCGTCACGGCGTGCTGCGTGGGTGGTGGTACCCATCAGCAAGGGTTGCTTAATGTTATGTAACTCTTCAATCGTCCCCATGCCGTTGTGAATAAGCAGAATGGGCGTGGTTTCAGGCAGAATTGCAGACAGGCCTTTTACCGCATCAGAAACTTGCCAGGCCTTCAGGGTGACAAGCAGCAGGTCGCTTTTTGCCAAAAAGTCGGGGTCGTTTGCCGTCAGGGATTCATTAAAAACTGAGCCATCCGTGTCGATCAGGTTTACGCTGCAGTAGGGTTGCGGTACGCGCAGCCACCCTTGCACCTCATGTCCATGTTTGCACAGCGCTGTAAGCCATAGCTGTCCTAACGCTCCACATCCCAGTACGGTAATTTTCATTCTTCCTCCTCACCTGCAACAGCACCAGGTGTTAATCCATATCGACCGCACCCTATTATTGTTCGCAGATGTCGCTACCACGTACAATGAAAGGATACAGCCTAGTATAGCGCTGTCTGTTGAGTAACTTTGCAGGTATTATGCTTCGCATCAAAAATGAAGGGAGAGGAAAAGATGCCATCTTTCGATATTGTCTCTGAAGTTGATCTTCAGGAAGCCCGTAACGCGGTGGATAACGCCAGCCGTGAAGTCGAGTCACGCTTTGATTTTCGTGGCGTTGAAGCCACTTTTGAGCTGAATGAGTCAAATAAGACGATTAAGGTGCTGAGCGAGTCTGATTTTCAGGTTAATCAGCTGCTGGATATTTTGCGTGCCAAGCTGCTCAAACGCGGTATTGAAGGCACGTCGCTGGACGTACCAGAGACCTTCGTGCACAGTGGTAAAACCTGGTTTGTTGAAGCTAAGCTGAAGCAGGGCATTGAAAGCGCAGTGCAAAAGAAAATCGTTAAGCTGATCAAAGACAGCAAGCTGAAGGTGCAGGCGCAGATTCAGGGCGAAGAAATTCGTGTGACCGGTAAGGCGCGTGACGATCTGCAATCCGTCATGGCGCTGGTTCGCGGTGGCGATCTCGGCCAGCCGTTCCAGTTTAAAAACTTCCGCGATTAAGTCGTAATGCCTGATCCGGCCTACAGGTCGCACACGCTATTTGTAGGCCGGACGAGACGTTAGTTACCATCCGGTAATCATCACGTCTGGCTGATGGCCTGCTCAACCTCAAATCGATTGGTGACTTTGCTGTCGATTTTCACGTAGGCCGAATGCTCTTTCGCCACAATTAACACTTCGCTTATCCCTTCTTTCGCCAACAGACGCTGCTTTAGCGTGTCATCTGCGGCAATTTCTGGTGGAATTTCCACACGCAGGCTGCTGACATACGGCGGCTCTTTCATTGTGCTTGCCACAATCAACCAAACTGCCGCCAGTAGCGCACCGGCCAGAAATACGGCCTGACCATCAAACATTTCAACCACCCAACCGCCGAGCGAACCGCCAATCGCCACGCCAAGAAACTGGCTGGTGGAGTAAACACCCATTGCCGTGCCTTTGTAACCCGCAGGCGATTCTTTGCTGATAAGCGAGGGGAGGAGGGCTTCCATCAGGTTGAAGGCGAGGAAGAAAATCTGCACGCCCGCAATCAGACCCCAGAAACGCACGTTAGCGCTCCACAATACAATCTCTGCAATAAGGATTAGTAACACGCAGGCGAGGAACACGCGTTTCATCCGGCGCTTCACTTCGGCGTAAATGATGAACGGCACCACGGAAACAAAGGATAGCAGCATCGTCACCAGATAAATTTTCCAGTGTTCTGCGGCGGGGAAACCGGCTTTCGCCAGTTGTCCTGGTAACGCGACGAAAGTGGACATCAGCAAAATGTGCAGGCACATAATGCCGAAATTGAGCTTCAGCAGTTTGGGCTCCGCCAGCACTTTGCTGAAGCTATCTTTTACCATGCCCGATTCACGGTTTAGTACGTGGCTGGTGCTATTGGGAACGACCCAAATGGTCAGCACGATACCCGTGGTAGCAAGGGCGGCAATCATCCAGAACAGCGCGTGGAGCCCCAGCGCATGGGTAACGATTGGCCCCAGCACCATCGCAATGGCAAAGGTGATACCAAAGCTGACGCCGATAAACGCCATCGCTTTGGTGCGGTTTTGCTCGCGGGTTAAGTCGGAAAGCAGCGCCATCACGGCCGCGGCAATTGCTCCGGAACCTTGCAATGCGCGACCAAGAATAATGCCCCAGATTGAATCGGAGAGGGCAGCAATCACGCTGCCGAGAACGAATACCGCCAGTCCGCCGACAATAAGCGGCTTACGACCAATGCGGTCAGAGAGCAGACCAAAGGGGATCTGGAAGACGGCTTGCGCCAGGCCGTAAATGCCGATGGCAAGGCCTATCAGCGCTTCACTGGCGCCCTGTAGCGCCATACCGTACGTGGTCAGAACCGGCAGAACCATAAACATGCCAAGCATGCGCAACGAGAATACGGTCCCTAAACCCCAGGTGGCGCGCAACTCACCGGGCGTCATTTTGTAATCGTTCATTCCCACCTCTGTATTAATTTCGCGCCTAGTGTAAAGCGCTAAGCAGGCTGGGTAAATATGCGCTTTATTAACAAATGTTGGGGTTGTGAGGGGAGTCGGCTGGAAACGAAAATGCCGGATGACGATACTCACGTATCTTATCCGGCCTACAAGCAATGTGCTTTTTTGTAGGCCGGATAAGGCGTCAGCCGCCATCCGGCATAGAAGATGTGACGATTAACTTACCAGACGTAAGTCAGCAGGTTCTGCGAGTTTGGCACCATAAAGTCGACGGACATCATCACGGAAAGCGCGGTAATGGCGATGATGGAGAAACCGAACAGCTTGCGCGCCCAGACTTTGTCATCTTCCACTTTATAACCGCGCAGCGCCATGCCCAACCACCAGACGCTCACCGCCGCAGCAACAATCAGGTATTTATAACCTGCATAGCCGCCCAAGGTTAGCATCAGCGTGGCGATAGCAAATGCGATGATATACAGCGTGATATGGTTTTTCGCGACGGAAATACCTTTCACCACCGGCAGTACCGGGATGTTGGCAGCCTGATAATCCTTAAAGCGGAAAATCGCAATCGCGTAAGAGTGCGGCATCTGCCACAGGCTGAAAATAGCCAGCAGAATCAGCGCACCGCTATCGAACTCACCGGTTACGGCGCAGTAGCCAATCACCGGCGGCGCAGCGCCGGAGAGTGAGCCAATCAGCGTGCCATAAACGGAATGGCGCTTCATGTACAGGCTATAGACGCCCACATAGACCACGAAGCCCATTACCCCCAGCCAACAAGCCAGAGGGTTCGCACCAAACCACAGCAGCATAAAGCCAGCAATACCCAGCAGGGTGGCGTATACCAGCGAGACCGCAGGGGAAATCAGACCTTTAACCAGCACGCGGTTTTTGGTCCTCTCCATCTTCCTGTCGATATCCCTGTCGATGTAGTTGTTAAATACACAACCCGACGCCACAACCAGTGACACCCCAACCAGCGTGTAGATAAACAGGGGATAATCAATGCTGCCTTTCGAGGCCAGCAGGAACCCCCCAATCACCGAGATCAGGTTGCCAAAGATGATGCCTGGTTTCGTTACTTGCAGGTATTGCTTAAACATCATAATCGCCGCTCTTAGTGCATCATCATGTTGTAGTTAAGGTTCCACATAATCCAGATGGAGCCCACAACCAGGATGGCGATGATTAGCACAGTAAAGACAAAGGCCGTCATGTTCCAACCTTCATCAGATTTGCTATTCATGTGCAGGAAGCACACCAGGTGCACCAGAATCTGTACCACTGCCATTGCCAGAATAGTTCCCAGAATGACGGCCGGAGAGGCAGAACCTGTCATCACCATCCAGAACGGAATGACCGTCAGGATGATCGACAGGATAAAACCTGTCATGTAGGTTTTTACGCTGCCATGGGATGCGCCGCCGCTCTCGTTAGCATGACTCATTACATCGCCCCCATCAGATAAACAACAGTGAACACACAGATCCATACCACATCCAGGAAGTGCCAGAACAGGCTCAGGCACATGATGCGGGTACGGTTAGTACTGGTCAGGCCGCGACGAGCGACTTGCACCATCAGAACCGCCATCCAGATAAGACCGGAGGTGACGTGCAGACCGTGCGTGCCGACCAGCGCGAAGAACGCAGACAGGAAACCGCTACGATCCGGGCCCATGCCGTTAACAATCAGGTGATGGAATTCATAGAGTTCCATCCCGATGAATCCGGCACCGAACAAGAAGGTCAACGCCAGCCAGGAGATAACCTGGCTCTTGTTGTTCTTGTACATGGCAATCGCTGCCATGCCGTAAGTAATGGAGCTGAATAACAGCAGGAATGTTTCAACCAGAACGAACGGCAGTTCAAAAATGTCTTTACCTGTTGGGCCACCTGCGGTGCCGTTCACCAGAACGGCATAGGTTGCAAACAGAATAGAGAACAGAATGCAGTCGCTCATCAGGTAGATCCAGAATCCGAAGATTTTGGTCTGGCCTGCATCGTGGTGCCCGTGTTCGTGCGCGTGGGCAGTCGCGTGCGTTAAAGTATCAGTTGCCATTTTTCAGCCCTGCCTTAGTAATCTCATCGAAATGCTGGTTTTCCAGTTTTTCGACTTCCGGGACCGGCACGTAGTAATCCACGTCTTCATCAAAGCTTTTCACAATCCAGCTGATGATCATGCCTGCGAAGCTTGCAATCGCCAGCCACCAGATATGCCAGATCATGGCGAAACCAAACAGTGTTGCGAAGGCGGTAATGACGATACCGGCACCGCTGTTCTTCGGCATATGAATTTCTTCATAGTGCGCAGGCTGCTTGTACGCTTCACCTTTTTCTTTCATTTCCCAGAATGCATCACGCTCGTGAACGTGCGGCACAACGGCAAAGTTATAGAACGGAGGCGGGGAAGAGGTTGCCCACTCCAGCGTACGACCACCCCATGGGTCACCGGTCAGGTCACGGTTCTGCTCGCGGTCGCGAATAGAAACGTAGATCTGAATCAGCTGGCACAGGATACCCAATGCAATCAGCGCGGCACCGCAGGCGGCAACGACCAGCATCGGATGGAACTGTGGGTCAATCTGCTGGCTGAGACGACGGGTCATACCCATGAAGCCCAGCACGTACAGCGGCATAAATGCCACGAAGAAGCCGATGATCCAGAACCAGAATGCGCGTTTACCCCAGGTTTCGTTCAGCGTGAAGCCAAACGCTTTTGGCCACCAGTAGGTCATACCTGCGAAGCAGCCAAATACGACGCCGCCGATAATAACGTTATGGAAGTGCGCAATCAGGAACAGACTGTTGTGCAGTACGAAGTCTGCGCCCGGAACCGCCAACAGTACGCCGGTCATGCCGCCGACTGAGAAGGTCACGATAAAGCCAATCGTCCACAGCATCGCTGAGTGGAATACGATACGGCCCTGATACATGGTGAACAGCCAGTTGAAGATCTTCACCCCGGTCGGGATGGCGATAATCATGGTGGTAATACCGAAGAAGGCGTTTACGTTAGCGCCTGCACCCATGGTGAAGAAGTGGTGCAGCCAAACAACGAACGACAGAACGGTGATACACACGGTTGCCCACACCAGCGAGGTGTAACCAAACAGACGTTTACGTGAGAAGGTTGCTGCGATTTCGGAGAACACCCCGAAGACCGGCAGAACCAGGATATACACTTCCGGATGGCCCCAGGCCCAAATCAGGTTGATGTACATCATCATGTTGCCGCCCATATCGTTGGTAAAGAAATGGGTACCCAGATAGCGATCCAGGGTCAGCAACGCGACGGTAACCGTCAGGATTGGGAAAGAGGCGATAATCAGGATGTTCGCGCACAGAGACGCCCAGCTGAATACCGGCATCTTGAACATGGTCATTCCTGGTGCACGCATCTTAATGATGGTCACAAAGAAGTTGATACCGGTCAGGGTTGTACCAATACCGGACAACTGGACTGCCCATATCCAATAATCGACCCCGACGCTTGGACTGTACTCTATTCCCGAGAGCGGCGGATACGCCAGCCAACCGGTCTGCGCGAATTCACCCACGCCCAGAGACAGGTTAACCAGGATTACGCCGACAACGGTGAACCAGAAGCTCAGGTTGTTCAGGAACGGGAATGCAACGTCACGTGCACCGATCTGCAGTGGAACCACCAGGTTCATCAGACCGATAACAAATGGCATTGCCACGAAGAAGATCATAATCACGCCGTGAGCCGTGAAGATCTGATCGTAGTGGTGAGGTGGCAAGAAGCCCGCTTCACCTGCAGAAGCCAGCGCTTGCTGACTACGCATCATGATGGCGTCGGCAAAGCCACGAATCAACATGACGATTGCAACAATGACATACATGATGCCAAGGCGTTTGTGGTCAACCGAAGTCAGCCACTCTTTCCACAGGTAGGTCCACTTACCGAAGTAAGTGATTAGGCCCAGTAAGGCCGCACCACCGATGATAATGGCAGCGATCGTAACCATGACAATGGGTTCATGGAACGGCACTGCATCCAGCGTCAATTTTCCGAACATCGTATTCTTCCTCGGCCCCTTAGTGAGCGGATTCCGCGTGGCTCATGTCCATGCCTTCCATGCCTTCGTGTGCGTTGTGCTCACCTTCGGGTTGGGTCATGTCCATGCTCTTACCGTGAGCCATAAATTTGTTAATAACATCTTTAAACAAATCGGGTTTCACGTTGGAGAAGTATTCCACCTGGTTGTATTCGCTTGGCACAGCCACTTTCTCGAACGCAGCCATGTCGCTCATGGTGTTCGTGGACTGTTTAGCTTTAGCAACCCATTGGTCGAATTCGGCGCGGTCCTTTGTTGCGATAGCCTTGAACTTCATACCGGAGAAGCCTGGTCCGCTATAGCTTGCGGAGATACCATCATAAGTACCGACTTCGTTGGCGATCAGATGCAGTCGAGTCTGCATACCGGCCATGGCATAAATTTGGCTACCCAGACGCGGGATAAAGAAGGAGTTCATCACGGAGTTGGATGTCACTTTGAACTCAACCGGAGTATTCGCCGGGAAGGCGATTTCATTCACGGTAGCGATACCCTGTTCCGGATAGATGAAGAACCATTTCCAGTCCATGGAAACCACTTCGATGGTAATGGGCTTCT